>Ga0209543_1000269_pt1 | contig 72927 bp, 64 predicted proteins | sample MesohylFT_FD_187296 | JGI IMG/M metagenome (GOLD analysis project Ga0209543, IMG submission 187296) | Host-associated microbial community of the marine sponge Aplysina aerophoba from Gulf of Piran - sponge mesohyl, lysed by freeze-thaw... | ecosystem: Host-associated > Porifera > Sponge >...
CTTGCCTTTGCTTGGCTAAATCACTTTCCATTTGTAGGTTTTTTTCATAGGCAAACAATCTATATTGTAAATCGTGATGGTACAGGGGTTAAGAAGATTGTTGATGAAGCTGACAATAGAGCGAATAGACCAGTTTGGTCCCCAAATGGGGATATGCTTCTTTATGACCAGCGTCTTGGAAACAATCGTGCACAAATCTTTAAAATCGCTTTAGCAGGAGAGAATCCAACGCAGTTGACGCATATTGGTCGGAATTTCCCTGAAGATTGGTTTGATCCGGCGTATGCATTGCCTGTTTCACCCCAATCCCGATTGCTAACGACAACATGGGCAGAAGTGAAAAGGAAATAATGTTTTAGATTTATCATCTTGAAAACACATTAGCAGCGATGTTATTCAAGCGGTGAGGCGTTGGATTTCATGCTTCTTTTTCCATTTACGTAACAAGACTTTCAGGTTTTGGACACTTTCGGTAATCTCTGGCACTTTTTTATTCATCGTTGTTTCACTCCTTTGGAAAGGAAGCAGCAGAAAATAACACATTTATGATATCCGATTCAATCAGATATGGTATTACTCTTCACCTCTGTTCTATCAGGTTTCTTATTTTCTGTCCGACAGGGTGTCCTACCTTCCCAAAATTAGTAGACTTTATCTTCAAATTCTCGACGCAAGTTTCAACTCCGATACATCTGTCGTTATCTCCAATTCCATGTCCAATCTGTGCTTCATCTGAGACTCCTACCCAACAAAATCCAATGCTCTTGTTCCATACTCATCAATAATTACAGATTTATTATCGGATTTTGAGTCCATCAGAAGTGTCCAAACTTCTTCACATACGGGCATTACAAATACATTACTGTATAACAACTTGTGCAGGCGTGAATATGATATTCTTGAGAAATAATCGTTTATCCATAGGATTTACGCATTTTTGACCGTAGCACGTTCTGTTAGGCAGGGATGCTTGAAAAAACGCAGACGGTCTTCTGACAAAAACTACGGTAAAATATACAATGACTGTAAATCAATTTCCATGCAGTACAGTTATGCTCAATTTTTTTTGCTGTTATGCACGTTTTCCCTTCAAAATTGTGTCTTTAATAATCATAATCAAGTAGGAAAAGTATTTTCGGTTAACCTAACAAAGAATGTACATCTTATAAGTTGAAAACGTTCATTGTAGGTAGTGTGAAAACGTAAAGCACAAATTTTCAAATCTAAGAAAAAAGGAATTTTACATTTGAAAAATAAAAGAAGCGAAATCGTGAGGATCATGGCAGATTCCGAACATGATTTTGATATGCTTGTTACACAAGGCAAACTTCCGGTTATTAGTTTGCAAGAAATAGTTGGTAGGATTAAGATGCACGCAGAACAGACAAAATCGCAAGAGCTTAAAACAGCGGTTAATCAGATTGAAGAAAAAGTAGACTCTATTTTAAAAATGTTCTTCGACATCCCCAAATCAGAATCGTTAGAATTTACTCAATTATTCTGCTTTCAACTCCGAAAGATGTTCAGATGGAAAACCCTGCAATGGAAATACGCGACAGAGGATCAAGTCCCTATTCAATCAAAAGAAATGTCTTACCAGGCACAAATACTTGCTAACCTATATGGTTCCAAGGTCAGACTTATCCATATTATAGGTAAGTCAGTAGGAGATGAGTTTAAAGCAGATGAAAAATGCTATAAGATATTAGGGGTTTACAATCCTGCTATTTTATGAAGAACCCTCTAACAAGCCCTCAGAGTTTGACAGCGTTGGGGAACAGAACTCATCAGACTTACTCAGAATGGCGAAACAAAGGCTTTTGATGCTTGTACATGAATACCAGCAGAAAATCTATAATTTTATTTACCGGAGGGTCCGTGACCGCGAATTGATGAGTCGTGAATTGCGAACTCCTATCCTTTGGTTATTGGCACTCATATATGTGAGTCTGGTGGGGTTTATGTTATGAAAATAAAAGGATGGATAAAACTTTTAGTACTCAATTCGTTTAAAAAAAGCATAAGTAGCCCAAAAGACTTTATATTCACACTTGTACTTGTACTTCTGACGCTTCAGTTGGGAAAGGGTATTTATTCTCAACGTATGAAATCGCCTTGTTACGATGAGCCACTGCACATCCAGGTTGGTTTGGATTATTGGAAAAAGTATGACCATGGCTATGGTTTCACCAATCCCACCTTACCAGAGCGGATAATAGCATTGCCCCAAATGCTTTTTGCCTCAGATGCTACTACCCCGCAGTTATGGCTAGGGAGGATTCCTGTTTTCCTAACAATGTTAATGTTAGGAGTAGTACTATTCGTTTGGGTTCGCGCTAGGGTTGGAAATAATGGGGCACTCATTGCGCTGACATTGTACGTTTTTTGCCCAAATATACTGGCACATGGTAGCATTGCTGGTACAGATCTGATGGCAGCAGCGGCTTTTTTTATCAGCCTAATTTGTTATATCGCTTTGATCCGTCAGGTCACTTTGATCCGACTCGTAGCAACTGGAAGTGCCTTGGGGGTGCTTTTTACCACAAAATTGGTGGCTTTTTTTATTCTTCCAACCATGTTAGCATTGTTGATTTTTCGGAGCACTGACTCTTGGTCACTTCATCTGTTTGGAAGGTCAGTAACCCAGAGGTGGCATAAGAGCCTTGTTTTAATTGGAATTGTGTTAATCTTAGGTGGCTATGTTGTTGGTGTTGTTTGGGGTGTTTATGGATTTCAGTATCGAGATAGTCGCGGAGACGAAATTTCGTTCTCAAACCAGATGGAAACACCCTTTATAAGCGTCCCTGTGTTAGATTGGGCGGCTGCACACAAGGTCTTACCAGAGGCTTACCTAATTGCTATTAATAAAATGTTGACAACGAAAAACACAGGATATCTCAAAGGTGAAACCAGCTATGAAGGCTGGTGGTGGTACTTTCCGTACGCCCTTTTTGTGAAAACTCCGATTCCATCTTTGCTTTGCTTCTTGTTTGGGATCGGGTGCGCTGCCGTACAAGTGCGCCGACTTTCAGACAAATCATCTGCCGATGTTCCTGACAATGTATTGGAATGGATGGGTATGACGCTTTCTGTCCTTTTTTATTCAGGAATAGCCATGATTTCTTCCTATAACGTAGGCATCCGTCTCATGCTTTCTATCTATCCGTGTATGATTTCTCTGGCTGGATTAAGCACACCACACTTTGGAAAAAGTAAAATTCTTCGTTACACTCTTTGCATTCTGCTTGTATGGCTTGGGTTTACTTTTATTTATCAGAGTTCAGATCCTCTGTCTTATTTCAATGAGTTCGTTGGCGGTTCAAAAAATGGGTACAAGCACCTCGTTGATTCAAACTTGGATTGGGGGCAAGATCTTCCACTCCTCGCGGAGTATCTTGAAGAGCGAGAAAATCAAGAAGTTTGGCTGCAGTACTTTGGTGCAATTTCTCCGTCGTCTTATGGTATTGAATATCAACCGATCGTTACGCCTTATGCCCAGCCTGAGTCAGTCAATGTTGCCTTAGATCCTCTCTCGGAGGGACTTTATGTCGTAAGTCTAACCTATTTGTTCGGCGGATATATCCTTGACAGTCCGTTTTCCTATCCAATGGATACCGAACAGTGGATGACCTTACATCGCAAAGTCAATTTATATAACAAAGAACTTCTGGAACCAGAACCTCAGAACCTTTATGAGACCACCTATGGGACTGCTCCAACAAAGGAAGAACTCATTATGTTAAGAGGTTTTCAAGGAGTAGCCTTGCTTAATCACCTTAAACAAAGAGGGCCGGAGGATAGGATTGGCTATACTATGTTCGTTTTTGAATTGACCGATGAGGAGATAACCAATGTCATAATACCCACTATCTCAGGGGAGTTAAAATAATAAGTAAGAATTGTCGCGGAACAGTGGCGTGTAGAACGCACGATGTAACCCTCCATTCTTAGTTCACCTTAATTTTCCCCCATGTCGTTGTTAAGGAATGCACTGAAGGCGAAATCTCTAAGACGTTTGGATTAGACCAAGCTGGTCTTGAATTATTTCCTTCACGCGTAAGTTGCGTTGGGTTGCCCCCGTTGAAATCGATTTTGTAAAGTTGAAAAACATCCGCTATATCATTGTAGATGAGTTGATTTCCTTGTGGGGACCATCTCGGATTATAAGCGGCAAGACCATCGGCCACCTGTTGTGGTTCCGTGCCATCGGGATTTGCGATGTAAAGCGTGCTTTTCTGAAACGCAAGAGTTCCTCGCTCATTGAATCTCGCCCCACTCAGTTTACCGAAAGCAATCTTGTCCCCTTGTGGAGACCAGCGCGGTGAAACCGTCCAAGGCAGCTTCTCTGGACGGAGTACTTTTTGGGTGCGTGTCTGCAAATCGAAAAGTCCCAATGGGATGTGTTTGAGCCCAGCTACTACAAAGATGAGTTGACTCCCATCGGGGGACCAACTCGGATCGAATCCTTTCGTTAATTTCTCAATGGAAGTCCCGTTTGGTGTAGCAATATAAAGCGTGTGTTCCGCTGTAGGTGCGAATCGGGCACCGAATGCGAGGATTGCCTTTCGTTTGTCTGCTTGTGCGTAGGCGATGTGTTTTCCATCGGGGGACCAAGCTGGATTTCTTCTATATTCATTGTCTTTAAACACCTTCTGGACGTTTTTGCCATCTGGGTTCATAAGATACAAATCGAAGACACCATCTGCTCGATCAGAAGTGAAAACTATCTGCTTTCCATTTGGTGACCAAGCTGGGTCATAGTCTTCTGCGGGGTGTTGTGTTAGGTTCACCTGTTGGCTTCCATCGGGATTCATGATATAGATTTCGGCATTGCCATCGCGTTTTGAGACGAAGGCGATTTTCTCGGTCTCTGGGGCTTGCGCATATACATTGGGACTGTAGATAAACAGGAATAAGGCACTGATGGTGTAGCTCAGGATGAGAAACAGACGAACGATTTGGATACCTGAATGTGCGAGTGTCGCTATGCCTTTCATAAGTGAATTCTCCTTTTTGCTTGTCTTGGTTTTTGAGGGTTATGTCTGTTTTTTCAGGGGACCGGTAAACATTATGAGTCATAAACATACCATATCACAAATTTTAAGCCTATGGCAATCAAGGCGAAACCGTATAAAAAGGGTTAAACCAATCTGGATCCAAATTATCCCCCTCGTACGTAAGTTGCGTTGGGTTACCACCCTTCAGATCAATTTTGTAGAGTTGGAAAGTAATTGAACGTAGGAGATCACACAAGTGACAGTTCATTATCAATCTCCTAAGTTATTAGGATTGTAAACACCGAGTAGGACACAAGATTTTTCATCTGTTTTAAACTCACCCTCAGCTGACTTACCTGTAATCTGTAAGAGCCTGACTTTGGAACTGTATAGGTCAGCGAGTATTTGTGCATAGTTACACATTTCTTTTGACTGAGTGGCGACTCGACTCTCTGTCCCGTATTCCCATTCCACGGTTTTCCACCTGAATGTTTCTCGGAGTTGGAAGCAGTATAATTGCGTAAATTCAAACGATTCGGGTTTCGGAACTTTAAATAACACCTCCAAAATAGAATTGATCTGATCTTCAATCTGATGGATTGCCGAGTTAAACGCTTCTGATTGGGTATGTTCCGTGTATTTTTTAATGCTATTCACGACGTCTCTCAAACCTATAATCTGAATTTGACCTCGCGTGACAAGGGTATTGAATTCATCTTCAAAGTCTATGATGACCCGCATAGTTCCATCTCCTTTTACTTCATAAATATAAGGAACACTGTATTTTCTTGTGTTTGAGAAAGCTGGACCTTACAACTTCGTTCATTCGGAAGAAACATTTCCTAAATCCAATAGCCATAATCTTTTTTCGGTTGAAAGGAGTAAAAACACTTTGTCTGCTGACTTGCCCTTAAAGACACAATTTCTGAGGAAAAACGTGCATCATCACAGAAAAATTTTCATTTTTTTCTTTTTTTCGCTGTTACAAGCAATTTTTAGATAAAATTTTCATTTTTTTTCAGATTATGCACGTTTTTAGATTAAAATTGTGTCTTTAATAGTTCAGAAGTTTTAATTACAATGGAAAGGTAAAAAGAAATATTGTTTGATTTTCCAAAAACTTTGCACCCACTTCATCTCTTTGAGGCGGATGGTGTTCTCTATGTCGCAGATCTTGATAAAGCACGCGTTGTTGAGGTTTCTGCCGTGATGGCAGACATTTTAGAACTTGCAGAGACGCAAACGAACGAGGGAATCCTCCAAACGCTAAAGACTTCTTAATATATCAGTATACAGAACTGCCGCCGATGCTTGTGCAATGCCATGCCCCGCGCGGACACGGTGGAAAGGCACTCAATTCCATGCTGCGGCATTACGCGGCTATGCGAGATTTTGACGCTTTTACTGCCCCCTCGGATTATGTGTCGGAATTTTATTCCAATTACGTCTGGGATACGAGTTTCTTCAAAACGCTGACGAACGGCGTGGATTCGGCATTGTTCTGTCCAATGGGCAAAGAAGAAGCAAAGCGCGAACTTGCCGAAGAAATCGGAGATGAACGGATCCTAACAACGCCGACAGTCGGTTACCTCTCACGGGTGCAGTCTGAAAAAGGTGCATCCGTCTATTTAAAACTATCTGAGCTGAACCCACATTTACTATTTTTGATCGCAGGACCGCATTTCGGAAGGTATGAATCAAAGGAACTTCCTGAGAATCTCGTCTATGCTGGGTTCCACCCGCGCGAGAGGTTACCGCTCGTCTACAACGCTTTTGATGTCTACTGTTTTCTGTCAATGTCAGGTGAGGAGACATTCGGGTTGACAGTGCTTGAAGCAATGGCGTGCGGCGTTCCGCCTATCGTTCCTGACTTTGATGGTGTGCCTTCAGTCGTTGGAGATGCAGGTTTGATTGCCGACGCTGATAATTTTGATCGCGATATAGGGACACTCGTGAGTTATCCATCGCCAGTAGACTTCTCAGAAAAGATTAACCTGCTATTAAACGATGATGAAATGCGGGAAGCACTTTCCCAAAAAGCGAGAGCACGGGCGTTGTCGTTTACATGGGACAAAACCGCACGCCGCATCATCCGATTTTTTGAGAAACTCCATCACAAACGGCAACTCGTTAGTCCAAACGGACTTTTGAATGTCTTTGCGACCGAAATTGAAGCATCGAATCCGGAGCAACGGCATCTCAGATATAAGTCCATTCTATTGGGTATGAATAACCACTATGAACGTTCTCTGATGGGAGATGCCCTTTATTCTCAGCGTGTTGAAGAGGGGCTTGTGATGACGCTCTTGAAAAACCATACTGTCAGAGAAGCGGAGGTGCTCCTTGCTGGATTTATCAAAGATGAAACAGAAGCAAAGGCAATACTCAAAAGGGTTCAAGGCTTAATCCATGCAATTGCTTAAATAAGGGAAGGGAATACACTATGGCATTTCATGCACATTATCGTTTGAACCGTCACCGTAAGTTTGAGCAGGATGGTCGCAAATATGTCGCAGATATCGAGACGAACGACCTCATTCAGATCAATGATGTGGAATGGGAGATTCTGGCTCGCTACGGGGCACAGAGCCAGTATCAGATTGTTGAAGGACTCAAGGAAAAATATAAAATCACCTCTATTTTTGACGGAATTGAACGCTTGGAACGTCTTGGGCAGCGAGGCTCTCTTTTAAGTCCAATAGATAAAGCGACGGAGCAAACCGCCGACAGTTGGAAACAGGAGAATCAGAAACCGAAGTTGTTGGTGCCTTTTCACTTTACGAAAGAGAAAACATCATTGGATTACCTAACAAATCTAAATCGCTACCAACTTTTGATACACTTGGCAAAGGCTGTAGAATTAGAGACGCTCACCTTTTCCGAAGCAGGAAAGGCAGACTTAGAACCGGAGGACTTCCAAGGTTTTGGGGAAATCCAGATTCGGAACATAGAGGTAGAGGAGAGTAGTGCCTTCAGTCCACCCTGGTATGCGATGGATGGGTATGATGGCATTTTACTCCTCTCCCAATTCTTGACGGATGACTTGTTATATTATCGGACTCCGGGTGTGCCAATCGTTCACTGCATAGAAGATGACCAGAGGTGGCAAGGTTCAACGCTTGAAACACTTTTGAACATTTGTGCCTTTCAAAATGTAGGCGATACGTTGGTTGTCAGAGCATCATGGGTAAAGGAGTGCCTCAGGGAGTGTGGTGTTCCGGGAGGAAATGTCCATGTCGTTCCGAACGGTATCAACGTTGGTGAACCGATAGGCAAACCTTTGGCGAAACAACATACTGCTGCTCTCTTTGAAAAACCGATATTTGCACAACAACCCGTGGTAGGGTTTATTTCTGGATTTGAACCCAATTATGCTGTGAAACTGATCTCAGCGTTCGCTCGTGCCAATCCACATCTTGCGATTTTTGTCTACGATCCGTTCTTGGCAAAATATTACACAAATCCACCGAGCAACGTGGTAATATTTAGTGTAGATGATGAGGAGACGCATTCCATCTTACCTATCTTCTTTCAAGCACTCGATCTTGTTTGTTTTCCTGCGATTCCGGGAACGCCACTCTCGTTGGTTTTAGAGGCAATGGCGTATGGGACTCCCTGTGTCGCCATGACGACATACGGGCTTCCACCAGAGGTTTTGGGAGCGGGTACTGCCGTGAAGTCAGAAGGACATGATTTTAGTAATTTTCGCGTCCCCATGTCTGAGTTATCCAACACGATAAATCAGTGGTTAAAACCTTCTCATACACGCACTGAATGCGAAAACGCCGCAAGAAGTTTGGCTCAGAAATTTACTTGGGAACAAGTAGCACAAGAAATCACTGAATCTATTGAAGAAGGACATCGGCAAAAAATGAATGCTTTCAGAAGGGAAAGAAATGTGTCCCCGTCGGTTTTCTGCCGTCGGTATAATCCAGGGTCTGGAACCACCGAATCCAGCGTATATCGCCTGAGGACTCATAGATATGACTGCCTTAAAACCGCTTTGATAGAAGTGTTAGCGGAACGGCACACACCTACTGAAATCGAGGCAGTTTTCAAGCATTTCCAAGGGAAAGGCTTCACTTCCGTAGCGAATGAATTCGTCTTGGAAATGGGTTTCCCAACTGGAGTTAGGAAGTCAATCTTGCCGGAATAGAAGCACCGGCAGAAAGGAGAAAAAACGGAAATGAAAAAGAATCTCCGCGGTAAAATCCGCGACTTTATGCGATCCGAGGAAGGCAAGGTGGGGATAAAATCCCCATTGACCCTCGGTGTAGCGACTGGTAGCATGTTATTGGCACAAGTCATTGTGGGAACTCCACAGGCTGAAGCAGCTGATACTTGCTGGGAGAAAAAAGACTGTGTCAGAGAAGATCATGATTGTCATGGTGCTAATAAACCTTTTTGGAAAGGTAGTTGCTACTAATAGCTGAATCCTCCGATGAGATTTTTTCAAACTGAAGAAATCTCATCGACTTTCAAGTCGCAGTTTTCCTTGGTAGTAAATATTCAGTATGGAATTAGATTAATTTTAAAAAAATTGAGACCTACCTCCGTCTTTCAGAACAAGAAATAGTAAAAAAGGTTAGTTTGGTATAAACGGATGGACAGGTTCATATTGGAAAGGATTCAGAAAGTCTGGAAAGTAGACTCTGCTGTGGAAGCTGATTTAGAGGTTATTATTCAAATTGCAAGAGGGTCTTAGGAGGGAAGTCTGATGAGAATGATGAGATTGTTAGTTCTTTTCTTATTCAATTTGTTGATTCTGAATGTAGATGTCTTTTCGGTTTTCGCCAAAGCACCGACGACCCCTAAAATCCTGTTCACCTCTGCACGAGATGGTAATCGCGAAGTATACATCATGAACCCTGATGGTAGCGAACAGGCGAGACTCACACAACATCCCGAAAACGATATGAACGCCGTTTGGTCTCCAACGGGTGAGCAGATTCTGTTCATCTCCGATCGCGACGGTAAGCGAGACCTGTATCTGATGAACCCTGATGGCACCAATATCCGACGCGTTTTCAAGAACGAACTGAAGAGAAACTTCACTCTTCGGGATTATCCGACATGGTCGCCAGATGGTAGACAGATCGCTTATATGCGCATCAACTGGGATAAAGATATATACGCCATCCACATTACGAACTTAGGAGAACAAGAAGAGACTTTCGTAGCGAATGGTTTGGATCCAGCATGGTCGCCCGGCGGTGCGGAAATAGCTTGTACGTCTCTTGAAGATGGCCGAATGACACTCATCAACGTTCGCACAGGTGCGCAAAAACGGATCCTGCCGAGAAAAGAATTAGGGGGTCAAACAAGTCCCTCTTGGTCTGCTATGGCGGACAAACTCGCCTTCTCTTGGAATAACAATCCATTGCCGCCAGATTTAAAGCCGGGAGATGAACTACCAGAGGGATGGACTGATAAACAAACAATCTATATTGTCAACCGCGATGGTACCGGTCTCCAACAACTTGTCGATGAGGCAGGTCCGATGGCAGAGAATCCTGAGTTATCACCGAATGGCAAAGAAATCCTTTATACACAGAAAATTCAGGGTTCTCTACAGATTTTCAAACTCGATATAAGCAGCGGGGTTCGGACACAGTTGACGCATATTGGAGGTATTTTGCAAGCGAATATCGGCGGGGACTGGTTCGATCCGGCGTATGCGTTGCCGGTTTCACCACAACCTGAACTACTCACAACAACATGGGGAGAACTCAAACGGGAATAGGTTTTCAGGTATAGCCGACTTGGAACGCTTGGATACAAAAATGGATATTTACCCACTTGAATCAGTTTACAAGTTTTTCCAACAAGGAGCGGGCTTTTGTAAACCGTCCCTTCTCGTTGGAGATGGTTTCCCAACTACGATTGGGAAGTGAATCCCGCCGGAGCGAGATTTCCGGTAGAAAGAGAGGAGGTGAACGTAAATGAAAAAGAATCTCCGCGGTAAAATCCGCGAATTCGTCCACTCCGAAGAAGGCAAAGTGGGGATAAAATCCCCATTGACCCTCGGTATAGCGACCGGCAGCGTCCTGCTCGCGCAGGCAATCATCGGAACACCAGATGCCGCCGCAGGATTATGTGATGAGCCCGATGACTGCATGGCGCCAAAGGCATGTCGTGGTCCCTTTATCGCTGGGTGGGGTACCTGTTATTAATAATGTCAATATAGATTGTGGGTAGACCGTCATAATCTTGTTGACTTTCCAGCGTGTGGTGGTTTTACTACCGCACGCTCCCACACACTGTGTGTATTACGTTTTTTGTAATTATCGGAGACACACCTATGAAACGTATGTTCATTTTTTCTATAACCAGTCTGATACTACTGTGTGCAAAGGCGGGTCAGGTTTACGCAGAAGCCCCGACGACCCCGAAAATCTTGTTTACCTCCACCGCATGGGATAACAATTACGAAATCTACATCATGAATCCAGATGGCTCTGAACAGGTGAACTTAACACAACATCGCGCAAACGATGTGGGTGCCGTCTGGTCACCGACCGGTGAGCAGATTCTTTTCGTCTCTGATCGCGGCGGGAACCGAGGAGACGTTTGCGATCGCGATCTGTACCTCATGGATCCTGATGGATCCAATGTCCGACGCGTTTTCAAGAGAGAAACGCATAGAGACTCTTTGACATGGTCTCCCGATGGAAAACAGATCGCTTACACGAACGTGGACTGGGGGAAACTCATATCCACTATTTACATTGCGACCCTTGGAGAACAAGAAGAAGAGCATCTCGTTGAGGGACGTGACCCGGCATGGTCTCCGGATGGGACAGAAATCGCTTGTGCTATAGATGGTCGACTTACATTACTCAACGTCCACACAGGCGCGCAAAAACAACTTCTACCCAAGAAAGCTATGAATTGGCAATACTATCCATCTTGGTCGGCTGCCGGCGATAAACTTGCTTTTGCTTGGAATAAGCATCAGATACCACCCGTATTGGATCGGGATCTCCATAACGAATGGATCAAGAATCTTACCATCTATATTATAAATCGGGATGGCACTGATCTCAAACAACTCATTGATGAAGCAGGCCCCAGAGCGGATTATCCGGTGTTATCGCCTAACGGAAAGGAAGTCCTTTATACGCAGGAAATTAATGGTTTTCTGCAGATCTTCAAAGTTGATGTGAACAGCGGGATTCGGACACAGTTGACACATATTGGTCCAAGGAATCTTGGTGGGAACTGGTTTGATCCGGCGTATGCGTTGCCAGTTTCACCACAACCTCAGTTGCTAACCACAACATGGGGAGAGCTCAAACGGGAGTAGGATATATCGAAAACATAGTCTTTCTCTATCCTGCTGGTAAATTATTGTGAACGTAATATCAACACGCTTCAAGTCCGATAGAAAAAAAGGGAACTGATGAATGAACTATTGGGAATCGTGATCTCTATCTGATGGATGCAAATGGCTCAAACGTTCGGCGAGTGTTTAAGAAATCGGCGCGTAGAGAATATCCAACGTGGTCTCCCGATGGCAAACAGATTGCCTATGTTCGTGGATGGTTCATTTACATTGCAATATTAGGGAAGCAAGAAGAACAGCAATTGGTAAACGGCTTCGATCCAGCTTGGTCTCCTGATGGGGCAGAGATAGCCTTTGCGAGAGGCGATTTCGGAAGCGATCGGTTGACCCTCGTCAACGTTCGGACCGGACGGCAAAAGCGAGTTCTCCCGGAAGATACTATGCCGTGGCAACGAGTACCAGCTTGGTCTGCGACAGGTGAGAAGATTGCCTTTTCTTGGTTGAATCATGTTTTACCAAACGGTAGACTTTTCGGCCTTGTTGATAAAAAAACTATCTATGTCGTGAATCGAGATGGCACTGAATTGGAGCAAATTGTTCCTGAAGCAGGCAAAGCGGCGATGAATCCCGTTTGGGATCCACGAGGGAGCAGCCTTGTTTATGTACAAGAAATCGATAACCGTCTTCAACCAAGTGGCAGTTCATTATCAACCTCCTAAGTTAGTAGGATTATAAACACCGAGTAGGACGCAAGATTTTTCATTTGTTTTAAACTCACCCTCAGCTGACTTACCTGTAATCTGTAAGAGCCTGACTTTGGAACTGTATAGGTCAGCGAGTATTTGTGCATAGTTACACATCTCTTTTGACTGAGTGGCGACTCGACTCTCTGTCCCGTATTCCCATTCCACGGTTTTCCACCTGAATGTTTCTCGGAGTTGGAAGCAGTATAATTGCGTAAATTCAAACGATTCGGGTTTCGGAACTTTAAATAACACCTCCAAAATAGAATTGATCTGATCTTCAATCTGATGGATTGCCGAGTTAAACGCTTCTGATTGGGTATGTTCCGTGTATTTTTTAATGCTATTCACGACGTCTCTCAAACCTATAATCTGAATTTGCCCTCGCGTGACAAGGGTATTGAATTCATCTTCAAAGTCTATGATGACCCTCATAGTTCCATCTCCTTTTACTTCATAAATAAGGAACACTGTGTTTTCTTCTGTTTAAGAAAGCTGGACCTTACAACTTCGTTCATTCGGGAGAAACATTTCCTAAGCCCAATAGCGATAATCTTTTTTCGGTTGAATGAAGTAAAAACACTTTGTCTACTGACTTGCCCTTAAAGACACAATTTCTGAGGAAAAACGTGCATCATCACAGAAAAATTTGAATTTTTTCTTTTTTTTCGCTGTTATCAAGCAATTTTTAGATAAAATTTTCATTTTTTTCAGATTATGCACGTTTTTAGACAAAAAATGTGTCTTTAATAGTTCAGTTCAGAAGTTTTAATTACAACGGAAAGGTAAAAAGAAATATTGTTTGATTTTCCAAAAACTTTGCACCAACTGCATCTCTTTGAGGCGGATGGTGTCCTTTATGCCGCAGACATTGAGAAAGTACGCGTCGTTGAGATTTCTACCGTGATGGCGGACATTTTAGAACTTGCAGAGACACAAACGAACGAGGAAATCGTCCAAACACTAAAGATCTCTTATATAGAGGACGACATTCTTGAGGCATTTGAGAGATTCGAGGAACTCGGCAAGGAAGGCTTGCTATTCAATCGGGGTGAAAATTTCACAGAAACCCTTGCGTTAGAAAGTGAACGCCGAAAGTTGCTTGTTGCAATACCGGGAATTTCTGTAGATTCGTTTTTTGATATTGAAACGTTGTATGCGGGAACCAACATGGCACTCTCGTACATGTTTCAACACCTCACTAAATACGTAGATATCCACTTTGCTGGCACCCAAAATCGAAAATTAGCCGATAACGTCTATGAAGTCGATATCAGTGTGGCTGACTTCGGCAGACTGAGCCGAAGTATCAACGAAACCTATTTCGGCATTCTCACGCTACATCGCGACCACGAAACGTGGCTCCTACCGCTTTATCAGTATACAGAACTGCCACCGATGCTTGTGCAATGCCATGCCCCACGTGGACACGGTGGAAAGGCACTCAATTCCATGCTGCGGCATTACGCGGCGATGCGAGATTTTGATGCATTCACCGCGCCATCGGATTACGTTCGTGAATTCTATGCAGATTACGTCTGGGATACCAGCTTCTTTAACACCTTACCCAACGGGGTAGATTCAGCGTTGTTCTGTCCAATGGAGAAAGAAAAGGCGAAAAGAGAACTCGCTGGGGAGGTTGGAGATGAACGCATTCTGACAACGCCGACAGTCGGTTATCTCTCGCGAGTGCAGTCTGAAAAAGGGGCATCCGTCTACTTAAAACTGGCTGAACTAAATCCACATCTACTATTTTTGATCGCAGGACCGCATTTCGGAAGGTATGAATCAAGGGAACTTCCTGAGAATCTCGTTTATGCTGGGTTCCATCCGCGTGAGAAATTACCACTTGTCTACAACGCTTTTGATGTCTACTGTTTTCTATCAATGTCGGGTGAGGAGACGTTCGGGTTGACAGTGCTTGAAGCAATGGCGTGTGGGGTGCCGCCTATCGTTCCCGACTTTGATGGAGTGCCTTCAGTCGTTGGAGATGCAGGTTTGATTGCCGACGCTGATAATTTTGATCGCGATATAGGAACCCTCGTGAGTTATCCATCGCCAGTAGACTTCTCAGAGAAGATTAACCTGCTATTGAACGATGATGAAATGCGGGAAGCACTTTCCCAAAAAGCGAGAGCACGTGCGTTGTCGTTTACATGGGACAAAACCGCACGCCGCATTATCCAGTTCTTTGAGGAACTTCATCAAAAAAGACAACTCGTTAGCCCAAACGGACTCTTGAATGTCTTTGCCTCTGAAATTGAAGCATCGAATCCGGAGCAACGGCATCTGAAATATAAATCCATTCTATTGGGTATGAACAAGCACTATGAACGCTCTCTGATGGGAGATGTCCTCTATTCTCAGCATGTTGAAGAAGGGCTCGTGATGACGCTCCTGAAAAACCATACTGTAAGAGAAGCAGAAGTACTCCTTGCTGGATTCATTGAAGATGAAACGGAAGCGAAGGCGATTCTCAAAAGGGTGCGTGGCTTAATCCAAGCAACCGCTTAAATAACCTAAGCCACCTATCTATAGACATAGCACCCCTACGGGGTGCGGTTGCTTAAATACGCCGTTTTCTATAGACATAGCACCCCTACGGGGTGGAGAAGCACCTGAACAATCCTCTTAAAATGTTCAAAACTCGTCAGTGGCAACTTGGCTCATAGTAAGTCTAAGAATTAATGAGACACTCTTCAGCAGGCGAAGGGATCTTGAAGAACACCAAGCAAAAACCCCGGACGACAGAGGCACTCTGATATTGTTAAAATGTATTTTTAATTCTAAGTTCTACGATAAATAACAGAAGGGAATACACTATGGAATTTCACGCGCGCTATCGCTTGAAGCGTCACCATAAATTTGAACAGGACGGTCACAAATATGTTGCAGACCTTGAGACGAACGACATCATTCAGGTCAATGATGTGGAATGGGAGATTCTGGCTCGCTATGGGGCACAGAGCCAGTATCAGATTGTTGAAGGACTCAGGGAAAAATATAAAATAACCTCTATTTTTGACGGAATTGAACGCTTGGAACGTCTTGGGCAGCGAGGCTCTCTTTTAAGTCCAATAGATGAAGCGACGGAGCAAACCCCCAACAGTTGGAAACAGGAGAATCGGAAGCCGAAGTTGTTGGTACCTTTTCACTTCACGAAAGAGAAAACATCGCTGGACTACGTAACAAATCTAAATCGCTACCAACTTTTGATACACTTAGCAAAAGCTGCGGACTTAGAGACGCTCACCTTTACCGAAGCAGGAAAGACAGATCTGAAACCGGAGGACCTCCAAGGTTTGGGGGAGATCCAGATTCGGAATATAGCGGTGGAGGAGAGTGATGCCTTCAGTCCACCCTGGTATGCGATGGATGGATATGACGGTATCTTACTCCTCTCCCAATTCTTGATGGATGACCTGTTATACTATCAGATTCCGGATGTGCCGATCGTTCACTGTATAGAAGATATCCAGAAATTGCAAGGTTCAACACTTGAAACACTTCTGAATGTTTGCGCTTTCCAAAACGTAAAAGATACATTAGTCGTCAGAGCATCGTGGGTAAAGGAGTGGCTCAGGGAGTGTGGTGTTCCGGGAGGAAATGTCCGTGTTGTTCCGAACGGTATCAACGTCGGTGAACCGATAGGCAAGCCCTTGGCAAAACAACATACCGCCGCACTTTTTGAAAAACCGATATTTGCACAACAACCCGTGGTAGGGTTTATTTCTGGATTTGAACCCAATTATGCTGTGAAACTGATTTCTGCATTTGCTCGTGCCAATCCACATCTTGCGATTTTTGTCTACGATCCGTTCTTAGCAGAACATTATACACATCCACCAAGCAACGTGGTGATATTTAGTGCGGATGATGATGAGACGCATTCCATATTACCCATCTTCTTTCAAGCACTCGATCTGGTTTGTTTCCCCGCAATTCCGGGAACACCGCTTTCATTGGTTTTAGAGGCAATGGTATACGGCACTCCGTGTGTCGCTATGACGACCTACGGACTTCCACCGGAGGTAGCGGGTGCCGGAACTGTTGTGAAATCGGAGTGGCGTGGTTTCGGTAATTTCTATGTCTCGATGTCCGAGTTGTCAAACATGATAAATCAGTGGTTAAAACCCTCTCATACACGCACCGAATGTGAAGGGGTTGCAAAGAATTTGGCACAGAAATTTACTTGGGAAAAAGTAGCACAAGAAATCGTTCAGTGCATTAAAGAGGGACATCGGCAAAAAGTGAATGATTTTAGAAGGGAAAGAAATTTGTCCCCGGCGGTTTTCTGTCGTCGGTATGACCCAGGGACTGGAACTACCGAGTCCAGCGTATATCGCCTGGGAACTCATAGATATGACTGTCTTCAAACCGCTTTGGTAGAGATGTTGGCGGAACAGCACACATCTGCTGAAGTCAAGGCAGTTTTCAAGCATTTCCGATGGGAAACTGCTACTTCTTAATGAAGTTGGTTTCTCGTTAGAGATGGACTTTCCAACTACGATTGGGAAGTGAATCCCGCCGGAGCGAGATTTCCGGTAGAAAGAGAGGAGGTGAACGTAAATGAAAAAGAATCTCCGCGGTAAAATCCGCGAATTCGTCCACTCCGAAGAAGGCAAAGTGGGGATAAAATCTCCACTGACGCTTGGGATCGCAACTGGCGGGCTCTTAGTTGCCCAAGCCATCGTTGGTCCTACACCGGCATTAGCAGGATGTTTAGGAGACACGGACTGTGGAGATGGTTTCATCTGTGGCGATATGAAGGAGAAATGTATAGACCAGGGTCCTGGATGGCCACAGCACTGTTGGTGGGAAGGTCAGTGCGAAAAGGACCACTAACATTGACTATGAAGTTTTCCTGAAAGCAAGGAAACTTCATCTAAGACATAGCGGCATTTCGCCGCTATGTCCATCTATACGAGCTACTAAGAGGGGGAAAAATGAAGCCCAAGTTTTTATATACTCTACTAACGGTATGGATACTCAATCTGATTTCGCTGTCTTTAGGGACACCAAGTGCTGATGTTGGACATATCGCCTTTTCGTCCTACAGAGTGGACAGCCGAGATATCTATATAATAGATACGGATGGACAGAATCTCCAAAACTTGACAAACACTCCTGACATAAGTGAGTCGAGTCCTGCGTGGTCCCCTGACGGTCGTTACTTGGCTTATCATGCCTACCATAAAAGAAATGCAGACATCTACGTACTGGATTTGGAAACACAGACACGTAGACGGTTGACGGACCATCTTAGCGAAGATAGAGCTCCTATGTGGTCACCTGACGGAAAATGGATTACCTTTATTTCCAATCGAGGTGTGAGTTATGAGATTTATAGAATCAGTGTTGAAGGGGGCAACGTTCGCCGCCTGACCCGCTTACGCAACAGAAACAGTTTCGGACCCGCATGGTCTCCCGACGGTCAATCAATTGCTTTCTATTCTGCTGATGGACGAGAGGCTCACATTTATGTGATGTCTGCCGATGGAAGACAGCTACGTAGACTTGCGCGTGCTGTTTCATCGGGTCCAACATGGTCTCCGAATGGAGATGAGATTGCCTTTCCTGCCTCAAGTGGTGTGTGGACTTCTCATATTTATATCATAAGTGCAGCGGGGAACGATGTTCGTCAGCTCACGCGTGGTGTGAATTGGGATAGTACCCCAACTTGGTCTTCGGATGGACAATGGATTGCCTACGCTTCAGGTCCACCTGAAAAGAAAAGTGACGCAGATATCTATGTGATAAATGCGATGGGTGGTGAACCTCGTCAATTGACGACACATCCATCGGATGATAGCGATCCAGTATGGATACGAGAGGCACCGTTCTCGGTCTCACCGAGTGCAGAAAAGATAACAACACTGTGGGGTAAACTTAAGAGCCCTAACAGTTCAAATATATTGCGATAATAAAGGAAATTGTTAATGCACTATCATGAATTCGAGACCGTGTTTGTGTCGCATCTTCAAACACACGTAAGCTTATATCCACACGCCGTGGAATACCACCAAGCCCGTTTTAATCAGACCATCCAGTATCTATTGTCCTCCATATTGGAGCAGACAGACTCCTTGGTTCAACAACCAGAAACGAATTGGGCACACACCGAAGAAATTGTCAGCGACATTCTCCATTGTGGCGAGATAACTGTTGAACAACTTTTCGCGCTTGAACTTCCTACTGAACTCACAGCAGATAGGGACTTTGAAACGGTAAAAACGAAACTTTATGAAACGAAGTATTACCCAATCAGCGAACACCTGAACTATATTGCGTTTCCGCCTGCTTTGGAGCGAAAAGCATTCATCAGTAAGCATTTGGATTGTTTCAAAGAGAAATCACATTTCTGTGATCTCGGCTTTGGTCCTGGGGTGTTGACCGCGTTTATTCTACAGCAGAATGCCTCATGGCAAGTCGATGGTGTTGACGTTAGTCAGCACTGCCTTCAGCATGCACAAAGACTCTTAAAGAAAAAAGAGGTAAGTGAAAGGAGTGAATTGTCAATCGGAGACGTTCGCAGTCTACACTATCCTGACGATACTTTCGATGGGGTTATCGCTGTTGAAGTACTTGAGCATATCCCTGATCCAGAAGCTGGCTTGTTAGAAGCAATGCGTGTGCTGAAACCGGGTGGATACCTCATCACAGCACTCCCAGTGCAGCTACCGTTGTTGATGCACCTCTACGATTTTGATTCTCCCGATGAAGTCTTAGCACTCTATGAAAAAGTTGGACTCAAGGTTATTGACTTTGAGACGAAGGAATTCCAACGTCAAACGGGTCCCTTCATCGATACATTCGCGTTAAGCGTAAAACTCTAAAGAAAGGCTCTCTTTGTTCATAATTATGTCGCACTATGAATATCTCCTGATTTTTTTGGCACTCGTCTTCTGTGGATATGCAAGTTACACTGACCTGAAGACCCAAAAGATTCGCAACTTCTGCTCCCTCGGACTCCTCTATGTAGGAACCCTCAGTCAATTGATGGCGTGGTATCTCGGAAACCCAACAACGCCCCTCTATATCTTAGGTCTCTTCTTCGGGAGTGGACTTATCGCCTTTGCCTTCTATTGGTTTGGTATCTTCTCGCCAGGCGATTCCAAACTCTTTTGGGGACTCTGTTTAATTTTCCCGCTATCGCTTTTCAGAAACCTGAGCGGTGCTTTGAGTTTTCCGCCGCTAATACTCACACTCAATATCATTGTTCCGTACTCAATAGGACTCTTGGGTTACCTACTTTACAAGTTTGTGTTGATGCGAAATAAGTTGGATCTTTTTCGGTATTTCTTTAAGTCAAACTTTCAGAAAACGGCACTTCTCGAAAAATTTTTCGGTCTATTGCTGTTTATCGGTATTGGATCTGCGCTTACCTATCTGTTGCAGCGTGTGGGATGGGAACCCGACCGATTGCTGCATCTCGTTTTGGTTTTGGTGGCATTCACGTTAATACAGAAACTCCTGTCCGTGCTGCCGAAAACGCCGGTCTATTATGCTGTCGTTAGTTTTGTATGCCTTTGGTTAGCGGTGCAAGCAACACCATCTATCCCAGTGTTTCTCTCCGGTTTTGCTTTTTTCTTAGGGTTATATCTCGTAGTTTTCGTTATTGCCAAACAGTTGGTTCTCAGTTTAGCGAGTGTAACCTTAGACAATGCTGTTGATGTGAATGGTCTCCAAGTCGGTATGATCCCTGCGGAACAAATTGTTCGGGTTGAGCAACCGGACGGCACTGCCCGCTATGAAAAGAAACAGGTTGAATTTTCAAGCGGTCAGGACGACAGCATCGTTATTTCACCGGATCCCTCAGGATTGACGACTGAGGAGATTGCTCAGTTGCAAGACCTTGCAGCAACGGGTGCTCTTGCTGAATTCGGCAATCGGATAAACGTCCAACCTTCAATTCGCTTCGCTCCAGTTATCTCTATCGGTGCCCTGCTGACAGTTCTCTGCCAGGGTCCCTTTTATCTGAAGCTTTTATAGTTATCAGTGCGCTCCGCTCTCAGTCTTAACCATCAACTCGTGCTTCGCTGTCTTGTATCAGAGTCGAGTTGATGGTTAAAGTTATCAGTAACAAGAGGCTCTTATGAAACGAAAACCTCTTAACCGACAAATCTCACTGCGATGCATACTGATGGCTGAGAGCCATTCTGTACATACGAAAGGAACGCGAATCAAAAACCTTTGATTTGGTTTATTTTATCTATATGAAACGTGCGATTTTTGTTTTAATTTTTTTGACCGTAGTCGTAGCTTTACCACCTTTTTACCTACAGTGGGCAGAATCTCAAAGACTCAACCAGATACAAGAAGTCAAGCAACAGGCGCGTCCTGTGTTTGGGGAACGATTAGAAACGGTTCTGTCGGAACTCAAAAGCGGCGAACCCCCTTCTGTCGTTATCTTATATACCGGTGGTACTCAAAGCCATCTGGAGCCGTGCGGGTGTTATCAAGAGCAGTCAGGTGGACTCCCGAGGCGCGCTTACATTGTGGAACAGATTCGGAAGGGCGGATTCCCAACGCTCTTGGTCGATGCCGGCAACATCTTTGATGGGAAAGAAGAGATAGACACAAAGCGGTGCAAGGTCAATCTCAAGGCAATGTCCGCGATGGGATACGACGCAGCCGCCCTGAGCCAAACCGATCTTTCCTATGGAGATGCATATCTAAGGCAACAACGTGCCGTCGCTACATTCCCATTCTTAGTTTCCACGAAAAACGACTTCACACAACCCGTCGCCATCAAAAACATTGGACAGCATACAATTGCTTTTGTCGCTGATGTAATCCAAAAGCAAGCAGTCTCACAAGCAGATGTTGTTGTGGCTTTGGGCAATGTTGAAGCGTCGAAGCACATTGATGTCGTGATTCAACCCGATGAAATCGAAACAATGGAATCTGAGAGTAGAACGCTATACGTTGGTTCCACACCTGAAGGCAAAACGTTAGGATTTTTAGCACTTTGGATAGGTTCAGAAGGAGAACTCACACGCCATTACGCGACACAATTGGCATTGACAGGCGATGTAGAGGAATCTGAATCCGCGCGTCAACTGCTAACTGATTTTTACCATGAAGTCTCACAATCGTCTGACATCACGCCTCTTTTTGCTGAGCAACATTTGGAACAAGATAAACAAAATGGATACGCCTCAGCGACAGCATGTCAGAAGTGCCACGAACAAGAATACCTCCAATGGTCGGCGACGCGTCACGCTTTCGCCTTTGAAACCCTTTTGAAAAAGGAACGCTATTTTGATGCAGATTGTGTCTCCTGCCATACCACTGGACTCGGCTACTCAACGGGGTTTCAGATAGGAGATCAGGACTCGACGCTCAAAGGGGTGCAGTGTGAGACGTGCCACGGTCCCGGCAAGCAGCACGTCGGCAACCCGAAAAAGAATAACATCCGCAGCGGTGCGGATACATCGCTGTGTCTGCAATGCCACGATACGAAACATTCTCCGGGGTTCGCTGAGGTAGTGGCACTACATACCAAGGACGTGGATCATAGCCAATCACCGATGAACTTAGAGGAGCTCTTAGCGTCCCGTATCGCACGGATGGGGACACCCACACTGGAACTGTTTGTGATGAGTTATTGTCCATACGGAGTGCAGGCGGAAGAGAAGATTATTCCGATCGTGAAGGAATTTGGCGATAAAATCGACTTCAAACTCCAGTTTATTGCGCAGGAGAAGGAGGCACCTTCGGCGCAGGATATAACACCGTTTACGAGTCTGCATGGTTATCCCGAAGTGGCAGAAAACATCCGACAGCTCCTCATATCGAAAGAGTATCCTGAGCAGTATCTGGACTACATTTTGTGTCGGGGCAAGAAATTGGACAAGAGTTGGGAGGACTGTGCAGAGAAACTCGGTATCGATGTGGCGAAGATTCAGGCACTGTTTGACAGTCCGGAAGCAGAACAACTCTTCCGGGAAAACATCAGACGCGCCGCGGAGCTCGGTGTTAGAGCCTCCCCAACGATTTTCGTCGATAATCACAAATTCCGAGCGAATCAACTTTTGCGGGCAAGTGGAACGCCATGCCAGTAATTACAAAACACGAATTGGATAAACACCCTTCAAACAACCCACAAGGCTGATAAGCCTTTTGAAAAACCATTAGAAAGCATGCCCAGGGGGAGGGCTTCACTCCCGCAGCGATAGTATTCGTCCTGGAAATGGGTCTCCCAACAAGCATTGGGAAATCAATCTTGCCGGAACAGAAGCACCGGCAGAAAGGAGAAAATCGAGATGAAAAATAACCTTCGCGGTAAAATCCGTGATTTTATTGCATCTGAAGAAGGGCGTGTTAGTGCTAAAGGACCTTTAACGCTTGGTATTGCGACTGGTAGTGTCTTGCTTGCGCAGACTATCGTCGGAACACCAGATGCTCAGGCGTGGCCATGTGATGAACAGCGACCGTGCCCTCCAGGTTACCACTGCCATATGGTTGGTAGTTGCGTAAAACACTAAGGTGTTCTTAGGAGGATCTATGAGTGGGTGCTAACGTACTTACTCATAGATCCTTGATATACAACATTCAGAGGGATGCCACATGAAAGTTAAAATTTCCTTTCTCTGCTATCTGCTGAGCGCACCCATATTCTGCTTAATCGGGTCTCCAGCATTCGCAAAAGTAGCACCTGCCACTCCTAAAATCGTCTACTCGGGAAACCGCGAACTGCTTGAGAATCGGGACATCTATCTCATGGATACTGATGGGCAAGGAGTCGTCAACCTCACCAATCATCCCGCAGATGATGTGCTGCCTGTCTTCTCACCTACCGGCGAACAGATTCTTTTCTGTTCAGACCGAGATAGAACTTCATTTAGTTACGACCTGTATCTGATGAACGCAGATGGTTCAGATGTAAGACGTGTTTTTCCAAAATCCCAAGAGAGATTCACACCGACATGGTCGCCTGATGGAAAACAGATTGCCTACGTCCGCTCAAAACTCGGTGTGCCCTCCCTTTATATCGCGCCAGTAGATGGGAAAAGGGAGGATCGCGTCATAATTGGTACCACGCCCGTTTGGTCTCCCGATGGAAAGGAGATCGCCTTTATCAATCGTAGTTTGAAGCATCCTCGATACATTACACTTCTCAATGTTCAGACGAGCCGCGCAAAATTCTTTTTTCCGCCTGATGCGCCAGCCTGGCTGCGCCATCCGGCGTGGTCACCTGATGGCAACAAACTCGCGTTCACATGGATGCGCGTTGAACCTAAGATCGAGAACGTTAATAAGGAAGCTCTCTATATTGTAAATCGAGATGGAACGGGACTTCATCAACGGATTAACGAAGCAGGACCGCCGGTTAACCGTCCAGTGTGGTCTCCAGCAGGGGATGAACTCATTTATCAGCGTCCAGATAGAGAGTTCAAACACGTGCATATTTTCAAAATGTCAGTAGTCGGGGGACTTCCTACGCAGCTGACGGATATGACGGTCTGGAACAGTCTGGGAGATTGGTTTGATCCGGCGTATGCGTTGCCGGTTTCACCACAACCGCAGTTGCTAACCACAACATGGGCAAAGATGAAAAAGAAATAATGTTTTAGATTTATAGTAAAGTTTAGAATTAATAGGACATCCTGTGCCGGTTCGGTTAGGAAACCGAACCTACCGGGGGATGAAAGTGTCTCTTTATTTTTAGGATTCACTATAATTACCTTAAAAACACTTTAGCAGCGATCTTATTCAAAATGTTAGAGATGCTAAGGTTGTATTTGTTTTCAAGCATTTTTAAAAGATTCGTTCCGTTATGGAAGCTGCTTATTCCAGAAATGAAAGTGCTGATAAGAATTACCGATGAGAGAAAGGAGGTGAACCCAATGAAGAAAAATTTACGTCGTAGAATTCATACATTTTTGCAATCTGAGGAAGGCAAAACTGGGGTTAAGGCACCGCTGGTGTTAACTGTGGGAATTGGGAGTTTCTTGCTGACTCAAATAATGTTTACTTCTCCTGTTAGTGCCAGCGACAATTGCACTCTGGTTTGTGATGAAGGAGAAGAGTGCGTAGTTTGGTGTACAAAGCGGAATTCAGGGGGAACTTGTATATCCTCAAATAGTGCATGCGTGCCATCCTAAACGTAAAAAAAGAACAGCATTTTCAAAATGGGGTTTCTGATGAACCGTGATATTTTCCGAGCGTATGATATCCGCGGCATTTTCGGTGTTGACTTTGTGCCTAACGATTTTTACCGAATTGCCCGCGCCTTCGCGGTTCACTTTCGACCAAAAACCGTTGCGGTAGGTCACGATGTCCGTGAGAGTTCACCGCAGTTGTGGCAGCAGATCGCCGAAGGACTCATGGATTCCGGTGTTGATGTCCTCAATCTGGGTCAAATCTCGACCGATATGCTCTATTTCGCTGTGGCGCACTACCAGACAGATGGTGGCATTATCATCTCGGCATCTCACAATCCTGCTGCATATAACGGTATGAAACTGGTTGGTCGGCATGCAACCCCAATTTCATCGGAAACCGGTTTCTATGATCTCCGCGATGCTATTGGGAGTGATATTCTATTTGAAAAGCAGAAGGTGTCTTGTCGCGGGTGCCTGCAGTCCACCCAGTTTCTGGAGGCATACCTCACGCACCTTCGCTCGTTTGTGGATTTGCAGGGATTGTTCAGAAAACGGATTGTTATTAATGCGAATGGTGGACTTGCCGGTCAGATCGCCGAACGCTTATTAGCACGGACACCGATCCGGATTTGCGACCGGCTATTCACTGAACCCGACGGAACGTTCTCTCAAATTCCGGCACAACGTCCGGATCCCTTAAGGCCGGAAAATCGGGAATTGACGACCAAAGTGGTTAGACAGAGAGGAGCGGATTTGGGAGTTGCGTGGGATGCGGATGCCGACAGATGCTTTTTCTTCGATGAAAATGGAGAATTCATTGAAGGTTGCTATATCACAGCACTGCTTGCTGAAAAACTCCTGGAGGAAAAAGGAAATGGTATTGTGATCTTTGATCCGCGGGCTATCTGGGCAGTAGAAGATACCGTTATTAGGGCAAATGGCATAGTCCTTCTCAGTCGATGCGGCCATTCGTTTATCAAAACCTACATGCGTGAGACGAACGCGCTTTTTGCTGGGGAGGCGAGCGGGCATTACTACTTCCGAGACAATTTCTATGCCGATAACGGCATGATTCCATTCTTGCTTGTGCTTGAATACCTCAGTACAAACGGGACAACTCTTGCTGAATCTGTGGACCGACTCCGATCAAGGTATCCTGTCTCTGGTGAAATTAATTTTTCATTTGAAACCTGTGGGCATATCCAAGATGTCCTCGAAATAATCCGACAAACGATACGTTCTTTGGGAAACCGTCCTTGCACTGAAACACCAATTGACGGTTTATCAGTTAGATTTCTCACAAATCCCTACGCTTCTGCTCTTGAACACGGCAGCTGGCGATTCAATCTCCGAGAATCAAATACCGAACCATTGTTAAGACTCAACGTCGAAACAATCGGTAATGAGCACCTTCTCATTGAACAGACGCTGAAAATCAGTGAGAAACTTGAAAGCCTCGGCGGAAAACGAGAAACAAAGTTCCGATGGGAGTCCGAACAGAAGGTGTAATTGAAGCATTTTACAGTTGTACCCCTATAGAATAAAATTGTTTCTTTAACATTGAAATACGTATATAATTCAATATAGACATGAAAGAGGTACGTTTACATCCGCAAATGCAAACATAAGGCGTGCTATAAAACTCAGGCAAGCAAAGATAAATTCGTCCGTTAGGATAAATTCTATGGAACAAGAAAACGATGTGCAATTAATCAGAAAAATTTTGGCAGGTGATGACACTGCCTTCAGCACTTTAGTCCACAGATACCAAAAGGGTATCCATGCCCTCGTGTGGCGAAAGGTTGATGATTTTCACATTGCTGAAGAGCTTACGCAAGATACCTTCCTCAACGCATACAAAAATCTGTCAACCCTAAAGGATCCGAGTCAGTTTGCTGGGTGGCTGTATGTCATTGCAAACCGGCTCTGCATTAATTGGAATCAACGGAACAAATCCAAGATGCAATCGCTGGCATCCACCCCACTGGAAGAAATCGAACACTCCTCTTACAACCACCACGTGTTAGCGCAGCGAGAGGTAGAAGCGACGGAGCGTCGCCATCACCTCGTAAAAACACTCTTGGAGAAGCTGCCAGAGAGCGAACGCACGGTGATAACGCTCTACTATCTCGGTGGAATGAAGTCCAAAGAAATAGGCAAATTTTTAGGTGTGTCCGTGCACACAGTTACGAGCCGTCTTCGGCGTGCGAGAAAGCGTTTAGCACAGGAAGAGGAACTCTTGGTTCAGGAAGTTCTCGGTGGTGTGCCTATATCCACGGGTTTAACGCAGAACATCATGCGGCAAGTCGCTGAGATAAGACCAACACCGCCTCCGACTGGGAAACCCTTGCTCCCATGGATGGCTTTTGGAACGGCAGCGGTCATGGTACTCCTTTTGATGCTCGGTATAAGCAATCAATATCTTCTCCGTTTTCAAAAGCCGTATAGTTTTGAGGCACTCTCTGAACCTACAATTGAAATCATTGATACACCCATTACGCTTGCTATTGATTCAAAACCGGCGGTGCGAACGCAGGTTGGCAGGGATGTTGCCTTGAGCGAAAATACCGGTGTCAGCCTGCAGATCTCTGAGAATGTCTTAGCACCGAACACGCAGAATAATTCGTTGCGACCCTCTACCTCGCAATGGAGGCAGGCGAGTGGACCTCAAGGAAGCCCTGTATTTGAAATCTTTGCTACATCTGGCGGCACAGTCTATGCCACTACGCCAACAAATATCTACAGATTGACAACAGATGCGGCTGCATGGACTCCGATCAATATTGACACACCCATCAGGGGGTTCGGGATGCCCATGACTGAGCATAAAGGCGTGCTCTATATCGTCTATCCTGACCAAGTGCTTACTTCAATTGATAACGGAGAGACGTGGAACGCTTTAGCTCCCCGTCCAAAGGGGCACGCCGTTGGGCTCATCATTACGGGTAAAACAAAAGAAAATAGTTCGCAAGGTCTCGTTTCAATGTATCTGGCTTTACGAGACAATGGCATTTTTCAGTCTATAGATGGTGGCAAGCAGTGGACACCTTTAAACAATGGATTGTCAGACAAACGTATTTACGCAGTCGCTGCAATTGGAAATACAGTGTTTGCTGGCACAAATGAAGGTCTGTATCGCTTTAATTCGGATGTGTGGGAGCAGTTACCAGTCGAGATCTACAATGCTGTCCACTCTTTGGCAGTAATGGAAAACAATCTCTATGCTGGAATGGGCTCCGATCCTTTCGTATTAGGACTCCCTGAGACAGATGGAAAGTATACTGTCCAAATAGTAAATAAAGACAACACACCCCTATGGAAGATTTTCCACTCAACCGATTTAGGAGCATCATGGACTGAGATAACGCCTAAAGATGAATCTTCTGTCATGAGGGCACCGCGTGGGGTCAAAATCTTGGCTTCTGGTAAGAGACTCTTGGTCTCAGACGCTGTCCTCAGTTTCCGTTCAAATGATGCAGGACAAACATGGACAAACCTTGGATTCGACAGAAACGCAATGTCACAGAATATTTTTCCAGCCGTAGCGGTTGATGATAATACTTTTTACAGAGCTGGGGAGTTTGGAATTCATCGCACGACCGATGCTGGTGCCTCGTGGCATCCATTTATGAATGGTATCGTAGGGACAAGGATAGAGAGTTTGATAGGGTTGAACGACAGACTTTTTGTGCATACGGGTAGTGATGTTGTTCAATCAACCGATGCCGGTGAATCGTGGCAAAGTATTCACATTGATAGCAATGAACAGTCATTTGAATCAACCGAACAGAAGCGTCCTCACATTAATTTTTCTTACAATTCAAAGATAGCAAATTCGGATGGAAGGCTTTATGGAATTGTTCCTGAAAAATACAATCTGCGTGTTTTGCGTCTATCTGTAGAGGGTGATGTACTCACTCCTATTCAAGAAGTAACCACTTTTCAAGGAGAAATGCTGCCCAATGAACTGGTAGCAGCTATAGCAGCGGCAGAAGAAATCTATTTGCCTAATGATATGGAAAGAGATCCTAAGTTAACAAATGCGTTATCTTATATTGTCTCTTTTGCAACAGTTGGTGGGTTTGCAGTTAGTGGTGAAACTTTTTACATAGAGCATCAGCGAAGACTTTTCAAATGGAAGCCCGGCACGCCAGAATGGATTAATACAGGACTCATAGACCTCGGCAAACAGTCGAGTGAAGATTCGAGAAAAGGATTCCAGTTAGCGGTTTCAGGGGAAACTGTCTACGTAGGGAAACGAGCGGGTCGTCTGTTTCAATCGCTGGATGAGGGGAACAGTTGGAAAGACGTTACGTCGAGTCTGCCACTTCGCTTTTCTCGTTTCAACGAGATCCTCTTTTCGGGTTCAACGGTTTATGTTGCCACGGACACAGGTGTTTTGAGTTCACAGAAGGGAGAATCCTGGCATGTGCTCACCGATGGAATGGGGAAGCATATCGTTGTAGACAGGTTCGCTGTGGACGGCACTACAGTTTATGGTGCTGGCGATACAGGACTCTATCGTTTGGATACCGGTGGACGCTGGGATCAAATCTCTCCAAGTATGCCTGATAAAGTGATCTCTCTTGTTATCCACAAAGATAGGCTTTATATTGCGACGCACCAGCACGGGATCTTTCACAGACCTCTTGGGGAAGCACATTACAACGAGTTCTCTCAAAGATAGGAGGATCCAAAGAACGGACAGTAACTTGGGGCGTGGTTAGAATTCTCCGGAGACAGAGATACGCTGTGAGCCACCGAGGGTGTGGGTATTGAAGGCATAGTTGACGAAAAATGACATAGCATTTATCCGCAAGCGGAGTCCAGCACCTGCAGAAAGTCCATGTCCATTCCAGCCACCACGGAGTGCGAGGGTATTGAAGAGCCAGTATTCCGCGCCTACACGTAGGACAAGCCCGCCTCCAGCACCGTCTACTTCCAGATCGGCTTGGTCGGTTTCAAAATCGGCACCAATAGCCCCTTTACCGAGACGTGGAACGGCAAAGTGGTAAGCTGCGCCAAATCGAAGTCGGCGCGTGCGCGTGAACGTCGGTTTGTCGGCAGTATCCCAACGAACTTGGGTGCCCGTTGCATCTAATAACATTGTCCCAACTCGTAAACCTTTGTAAGGTTCCGCAATCAGACCAATGTCAATACCAAAACCGTTTCCACTGTTCTGAAAAATGGATTGGCTGAGGAGCTTGAGGTTGCCACCGACAGCTACCATAGAATGGACTTGACGGGCATAAGAGATGAGCAAAGCGTTATCGGTATTGCTGAAATACTCGGCAACTTCAGGTTTGTCGATATAGGGTTCGCCGTCCTCTTTGATGCCGTTTCCATTTTTATCCTGAAAATCGCCGAGGAAGCCGTTATTATTGACATCGATGAAAGTCGTGCGCGGTATATCGTCAATGCCGAGTCGGATCCAACTCAGACCGATGCTGCCGATATCCTCGATTTGATAGACGTAGTTGACGAAGTTGTAAGTAACTAAGCCTCTGCTGAGCCAACTCCCGTCTCCAGTGCTAAAGGTATCGGAATACATTGCTGAGAAACTATGTTTCTTGACTTTGGTAAGCCCAGCGGGGTTCCAGTAAGTAGCGGTTGCATCATCGGCGATGGCAACGAACGCCCCCCCCATTCCTAAAGCGCGAGCCCCTACGCCGTGGCTGAGAAATTCGGCGGCGTGTGCGCCTTCGTCGGCAGCATGTGCCACCGGAAGTCCAATGAAGCACGTTGCCAGCATACATAAGTAGATTGCTGATAATTTTACCATGATTTAAAGTTTACCCTAGCCGTCCTTCTTCCCTGTTACGGCACAGCGGAGTGTGCCTACTCCTCTCATATTTATCTGTTACGGCACAGCGGAGTATGCCTACTACTCTCATACTTATCTGTTACGGCACAGCGGAGTGTGCCTACTACTATTGTTCTAACCCGGCGCGAAGTCGTAGATAGGTTCACGAATAATAACACTCAAGACACTCCAGAATGCGCCAACACAGTATTCACCGAGGATAACCCCGAAAAAGAAGAAGACCATCGTTCGGTAGGTCCCCGGTCCGCCGAATCGGAGAGCCATCCATTTGAGAAAACTACTGATAACGAGACAACTCCAAAAATAACCAACGCCCCCCGTCATGGAGATAGGATACCCAGCTGGATGGAGGGGCCACCAGATGAAACGCATCCGCATCACCATTAGGAAGAAAGTGAAGCCCATGCCCCCTGCCATGAAACTCATGGCGGGAATGTCAGGATCCCGCGGGAAAGCGAATAAGCCGGCAAGCCATCCGAATTGACCGATATGTCCGACCGACGGGCCAATACCACCGCCCGCACCCGTGATCGCACCGCCGAGACGATAGAGTTCGCTGAGGGTCGCCCAAAACGACGCGAGTGAACCCAAAACAACAGCAATAACCATGGCAAGTACCAGTTTTTTAGTGTTCATGTTTGTCCGTTCCGCCATTTTGAAGGCTTCAAGCTGATGCGGCATGATGTGTTCACGGTATCCACGTCCACTGAAAAACCAAAAGTAAGGAAAAACCGTCAGGTTATTTGGTCCGATGCGGCGTGTGCCCAAGATATTGACCAAAAACTGCTGGGCGTTACACATTCCTGCCATCTCGTGTGCGGGGGGACCGAGTTCGGCGCGGACACGCGTAATCGCTAAGGAAATGGCAAAGAAAAACGCGAAGAAAGGCAAAATAATTGGGAGTGTCATGCCAGCCTTTAAACAGAACCAGATAATAAAGAGGCTTGAGATGAGAATGAGCAGGAGTGCTGTACGGTAACGGATCGGCTCTTGTGAGTCGTCAATAGCACCGCGCATTCCCAAGACGGTACGTGCAACGTTTGCAAGATGCCTGCGCGTTACGAGCAACGCGATGACAAAGAGCGCCATCCACCCCCCAATAGATTGTTCGCTATTATAAGGGAAGGGTGCCGGGATTGCGAGTGCACTTCCGAAAACGCGTTGGACTTTCTCAAACAGATAGAAAAACCAGAGCGAGAAAGAGAGGTCAAGCGGTAAAAGGAAGCCCAGACCGATCACAAAAGGGTAGAACGGTACAGGGATAGCACCGACAGCGTTCCACGGTTTTTCGGTGAAGACTGTGCCCCAATTCCGGGCATTATGTCGGACACTGAAATCGGGAAGGACTGGGAAGAAATGTGCCAAACCGTGCCATACATTCAGCAATGCAGCGATGATAAATCCATACCAGAGGATACGATTTCGGAAAAGCTGCGCGGCACCTCCACCTTCCGTAATCGCCATCGGAAGCTGGATAATAGGATACGATAATTTCTCGTGTTCCGTCCACTGCTTCCGAATCAGGACATTCATACAAATCATAATGGTACCGAGGGCGACAACCAACGATGTCCACCATAAGGTCGGCTTTATCCATGCCCCGCCAATTTTAGCGTTGTAAAAAGGGGTGTTGCCCTCATAAAATCCACGGATAATCTCCCTGTCTGCGACAACGAGATGTTGTGGAATATAATTGTGGAACATGCCTGCCCAATCATTCTCAATTGTTGCGAACCAGAACGCATGCGGGAGTGCCGGAATTGTGAGGGCTAAGGTATCATGCCCCGCCAAACCAGAAGCGATAGAGAGCATCGCGTAGATGGTAATCATCTCCCCCTGTGTTAACGCGGATCGTGGGGCGACACGCTTCAGGAAAAGGTTTATTAAGATTAGGAAAAAGATGTTGAGAACGACATTCCAAAAAAGGGAAATGGTCGTGGGATGTCCTGAGTGCCAGACACACTCAACTTCAATGACCCAAAAGACATTAGGGGGAATTAAGAAGATAGCAATGAGGATGGCACGCCATGTAACACCAGGTTCACGGCGCCGGTTTTGTTCATCAAGGTTTTGCACAGTTTTTTAAATTATTAACTCTGGGCACCGCTCCACTTCGTTTCGCGGTGGTTTCCGGTTAAGTCTACCCCTCTTTGGGTTGTGGAAAGTTTCTTGTCGTAAGAGCGGGGAATGTAATACTAAGGAATGGAAATGTAATACAAGGAACGGATTTAGTCTATTCCGAGACCAAATCCCATCTATCCCCAGGCGAAATCCCCGCGCCCGTTTCAATCGTTAAAAAATCACTAAAAATGTGTAGGTGGCTCGAGCTCTTTCAACTCCCAAAGGATATGACCAAATTCAAACGCGCCCGCAGCGTTTCCTCGGATAAGTTCTCCATCGATTCCCCAAGATAGCTTGTAAGCCGCGAGAATTTGTGTCAGCGAGTTCTCTACATTACCGTGGCATAGCAAGGCAACAGTGCCGCCACCGCCACCACCGGTAATCTTGGCACCGTAGATACCCCCCTGTTCTCCAATTTTCCGAGCAATGTTCACAAGTCCATCAACTTCACGGGAACCGAGTCCAGCCAGATCTCGGTAACTTGCATTGGATTCATACATGAGGTTACCCGCTTCGCTGAGATAGTCCCGGATACGCTCAGAATCTTTATCAGCGTTTTTTATGGCAGCAATAAATCGTCTGACCCGTGCGTTTTCGTAAATATGATGCTGTACCCGACTCCTAATAGAATATAACTTCTCCGGGTCAACCTGTGTAGCGGTGTCAACGGTTTCACCGTACTTGTCAAGAAATTCTGCACCATGCATCTGTTCAGGCAATAGGTGCTCACAGTGATCGCGAAACTCCTGTACAGAAAGGTTGCACAAGTAATTATCTGCCAATGCCTCGGATATTTTTTGACCGGAACTGCCTTCCTCAGCATCAAGTGATGAAAACGCCGCCTTGAGGATAGTCAACCCCATAAAGGTCCCGGTGCGTGTGTCAATATAGGCAGTACTCGTTGTGCTCCTACGTACCTTCGTATAGATACCGACAAAACTCACGTTTAATGGACAAGAAACGGATTCGAGAATTTTGTCTGGTTGACAAAGAATTGAGAGAATCTTTGTTGACGTGCCGGCGGTAGCAGTCACCTGATCCATAATCCCACAAGGGGCACCGACGATTCTATTTTCAACGATTTGTGCGAGCCGCGCTATCTCCATCGCGCCTAATTCTAAACCATAGAGTCGGTCGATCGCCATCAATGTAGCAACTTCAATAGCCGCGGAGGAGGCGACACCCCCACCGATCGGAATATCGCTTTTGATAACTATCGTGGCACCGTGCGGAAATTGATTAATCTTTCCTTCCTTGAGGAGCACATAAAAAGCCCCAAGTATATACCCCGTCCACTCGGTTCCGGATTCTTGGTTAAAACGTTCCTGAATCTGCGAATACGTTTTGAGCGTACCATTCGTATAGAAACTATCAAGCGAGAGATGAAAGTTGGGTTTGAATTGATCTCCCGCGCGGAGTGTGATAGCACAGAGGTTTCTATCTTCTCTCGCCTGGCATGCGGCGATTGCGGTGCGGTTGAGCGTCATCTCAAAAACATTCGCGCCACAATAATCAGCGATACCGCCCATAATGTCAAGTCTTGCAGGCGCACGGGTGACAATCACTTGTCCCCCCTTATGTAAGCCAAACGAAAAGAAGAGCTCAGGAGCATCTTCCTGTAAAAGATACTCTAACTCAAGGAGCTGAAAGGATTTCACTCTGGGACCGTGGAGTTGTTCAACTTTCATTTCTCTACCCAACCAGACGTCTATATACGAATGTGTTGGCAACTCCTTTCTCGAACGCAGAACAGAAAATTCGTTTAAACGGGTCTCACTCAGCTGATCTTGACATGGTACTGCCCTAAAACATCTTCAGTGTTAATAGCGATCAGCAGTCAATTTCCATCGTCCAACGGTTCTTTCTTCTTGAAAAAGCCTTCGTACTGTCAAAAGCGTGAATCCTTTGAAGAAACCGTCAAAGTGTCCACTGATAGCTGAAAACGAAGCATGCTAATTGCTGGTTTCCAATTCATGTTACACCGATTCCATTAATTTAGCAACCCCTTTTTCAAACAGAACCTGAAAAATCTTTCCATCGCCTTGATAGTGTAATCCGAATATAGGAACACCTAAGGATTCACGACGCGAACACTTTCCCCCTGTTTTAGAGAATGTTGTCCAGCGGTGACAACTGCTTCGCCTTCGATAAGTCCGCTCAGGATCTCAGCATCCCCACCACGCAAAAGCCCTATTTCCACAACACGACGCTGGCTTACCCCATTTTCAATGACGAAAACGTTCTGCGTCTCTGCGTTAGCATCTTCAATGAGTGAGGCACGCGAGATGAGAATCGCATCAGTATGTACTTTGATAGGGATGGTAACTTTCGCGAACATCCCCGGTTTAAGAGTTCCGTCCGGGTTGTCAATGTGGACCTCAACGGTAGCAGTGCGGCGCGCCGGCATTAAAGTTGGACTAATAAAAGCAACACTACCGGACATTTGGGTATCTATACCATCAATCTCTATGGTCGCTTGTTGATTGAGCGCTAATTGGCTCAACTGGACCTCAATAACCTCAACGGTGGCTTTGACGGTATCAATATTAACGATCTCAAAAAGCGGTGATGTGGGAAGTGCCATCCCCCCTAAATCCAAGTAACTTTTGGAGATGACCCCGGAAATCGGGGCATAAATTGTGGCATCGTTCAGACGTTTTTGAGCGAGCTTAAGAGCGATGTCTGCCTGCGTGCGTGCGGTTTTCGCCGATGTAATTTCCGCTTCCCAACTTTTTGCAGTCTTTAAGGCTTCCGCGGAGGTGAGCACAGCACGTGCGGTTTCGACTTGGGAATGAGCGAGTTCAATATCTTTCTCCCATGTCCTCGTAGCGGCTTGCGTCTGCACGAGTCGTAAGGACGCTTCCGCCTGTTGAACTTGTGCCTCCATGGCTTGAATATCCTCAGCACGCGCGCCGTTATCAATAAGCTGAAGTTGTTCGGAAGCGATTTTATGCTGGGCACCAGCAATGTCCAACTGCGTCTTCGCACTTTCAAGGGATTGCTGGCTAATTGCGCCACTTTGGAAGAGCTGCACCATTCGCTCGTGATTGCTTTTGGCATTGGCGAGGTTTGCGTCGGCTTGACTCAGACCTGCTTGTGCTTGCCGTCGGTCTTCATCGCGAGCACCGCTCTTAATTTTCTGAAGATTCGCAACAAGAGACTCCAATGCGGCTTCTGCCTGCTCTATTTGTGTGACTGTTCGGATTTCAGAAAGGTCCACTACTTGTTGTAGCGCGATCTCTGTAGAGCGAAACTGCGCCTGCGCCTGTGCAATCTGCGAGTTCACACGTACTTTTGCCAGTTGTTTTGTCTGGGCATAACCGGTTTCTGCCGCTTCCAGCGTCGCTTCTGCCTGTTGCACCGCGAGTTTCAGTTCCTCATGCTCCACAACAGCAAGAGGCGTCCCTTTTTCTATACTGTTCCCCTCATCAACGTTTAAGACAACGAGGCGACCGGCTACTTTTGGAAAGACGTTGACTTGTGATTCCGCTTGAATAGTGCCAGACAATTCGAGTTCTGAACGAATCTCTCCGCGCTTTGCTTTTGCAATTTCCACCGGCTTAAGGACTGTCGCTTCGGCTTGTTGGGTTGTGGGTTTTTCCGGTTTTAGAAACCGCGGCAGGCTAATAATTACCGCTATAGCTAATATTATGAGAATACCAATCAGTACTTTCTTCAATTTCTTTTCTCCTTTTAACCGACCTCGTTAAGAATTATCTGTTTATTTTAACGTCAGTTCGACTTAAATATTTCGTTCGTCTCAAGGTTCCATATAAAGTTTGCGGTACAAGGAGAACCTTTTTATCAAACTCACGTTATTTTAGTGTTTGTCCTATTGCTTTTTCGAGTCTCGCTAAGCCGACAATGTAATCGTGATATGCCTGAAGGCGGTTAACCTCTGCTTGTGCCAATGCGAGTTGTGTATCAGTCAACGCGACTGTGGTAATAATACCGTTCTGAAATTGGAGATTCGCAATGCGCACGCTCTCTCTCGCTTGGGTAACTGCTTCGCGCTGGACCTCAATGATCGTCTCTGCTCCACGGAGGTTGAGATACGCAGTACGCACTTCAAATTCAACTCCGACCTTCACTTGAGTCCCGCCCAACTGGATCTGCTTTAAAGAAGACTCGGTCTGTTGCAAGGCTGCCCGTGTTGCAAATCCATCGAAAATCGGAATATTGATTTGGAGCCCGAGGCTCCAAATCCTATTCATCTCGGTAAGTCTCTCATTTTGTGAAATTTGATAGTTACTGAAGAAGCCAAGATCCGGACGGCTCCGCGTCTTGGCGATGTCAACCTGTTTACGGGCAGCATGTTCAGTAAATTGTGTGCGGTGTACTTCGGGACGATTGTCAAGTGCCTGTTGGACGAGTGTATCGAGGTTTAACGCCGGTATTTTATGGTTCACTGGAACTTCAAGTGTTCCTTTAACTAATATGTTTTCAGAGAGGGGTATGTTAAGCACCGTTTTATAGACATCCTTGGCAGTCTGGACACCATTCTGGGCGCGAATGAGTTGTGATTCGGCATTTGCGAGTTGGACCTTGGCACGAAGGACATCAAAATTGGTTGCAGCACCTGCCTCAAGGGAAGCCTCTACAACTGCGAGCTGCTCTTCAACTAAAGAGACGCTTTGCCGGGCTACCCTTACAAAGTCCTGGGCAACCAAAGCACCATAGAACGCTTCAGACACATCCAATCGGAGCTGATTATAAGCGGCATCAACATCACGTTGCATTGCCTGATAGTTGAGATCTGCGGCTTGATAGCCGTAGTAGTAGCGTCCCCACGCGAAAATAGGTTGTGTTAAATTGACGGTGCCTTGAACGTTATGGTGTGCACCGAATTCCAACTCAATTACGTCAGATTCATTATCCACACTGGGCGGAGACATCCCGTTCATTTCTTCACCCTGCATTGGGAATCCGAATCCACCATCAGCTTGAATTACCGATTTTTGTATATCTTTAAAATAGGTGTAATTACCGCTGGCTGTAATTCTTGGCAAAAGTCCTGCGCGTGCGGCGCGAACTTGTGCCTCAGCAGTTTTGAGGTTCTGCTCAGCAGTCTGAAGGGTAAGATTGCTCTGTTTGGCAATTTCAATACTTTCTTCTAAGGTCAAAACCTGTGGTTCTTGCGCTATAACGGAGAGATTAATCAGAAAGAGTAGAAAGGTTCCAGCACATACGAAGTGGCAGAACCGAAATGAATCCATTGGGGTTACGTCCTCCAATATTAGATGAAGGCGGTAGTTTACGAAAACACGCCTCTACTAATGAAATGATGTGAGTGGACGGGTATAGGGCCCGCCCATCACGTTATTAAACAGTATCTAATAGCGAACAATGGTCGTTGCATCACCAACTGCCCAGATCTGACCACTTGGGGTTTGAACGAGATCGCGCAGATTATTCGTGGTTGGCGACTGCTGCATCAACCATGTGACACCACCATCGGACGTGTAAAGAATTGTCCCACCTTCTCCAACCGCCCAACCTTCGTTGGCATCACGGAACAGAACAGCATTGAGGTTGGCCTGTGTTGGGACGGTTTGGTCAATCCATGTTGCGCCACCGTCCGTGGTTGCCATGATAGCACCCTGTTCGCCTGCGATCCACGCGGTCTGTTCATTTATAGCGTGGACATCGTTCAACCGCGGACCTTGCAACATGGGTGCCCAACTTAGCCCGGCATCCATTGTCTTTGCGATGGTCCCAGCATCTCCGACGACCCAACCGACATTCTCGTTGATAAAATGAACACCGTAAAGATTGTTGAAGCCTGCGCCTGTCATCATTGGATCTATGTCTTGGCCGACCCATGTTTGCCCGCCATCGTTAGTATGCATAACCCTACCGGTTTCACCAACCGCCCATGCATGTGTCGGAGTCCCAAAACTCATGGCATACGATCCCATAGCACTACGCCAACTCATTATGCCTTCAAACTGGATTCGCTGGGCAGTCCCATGACCTTCGTCGCCTGGATCGCTGACACTATGCCACGTTTTTCCACCATCAAGTGTTTCGATTAAAGCGGCATTGCTTCCGACGACATAGCCTTTATTTTCATCAACAAATCCAACTCCGAAGAGTTCAAAGACATCGCCACTATTTTGAGGCTTCCAAGTTTCACCACCATCCTTGGTGTAGAGAAGACTCCCCGATAAACCGACTGCCCAGCCGAGTTTATCGTTATGAAAATGGACGGCACGAAGTTCGCTTGTACTCGAAACGATATCCCAAGTGTCGCCGCCATCCGTTGTGTGCAGAATAGTAGCGTCTTTTCCGACGATCCATGCTTCCATTGGACTCAGCATGTGAACACCTTGGAGGCGGGCAGCAACGGGACGAGGTTCGAGAGGTGCCCAAGTTGTGCCACCATCTTGCGTGCGAAGGATAACACCAAATTCAGCAGCGGCAATGCCTACATTTTCATCGGCAAATTGAACATCCCAAACCGGTTCAGGCATCCCATTAGAATTCGGGACTCTGCTCTCCTGAACGACCCAGTCGGCACCATCAACTGTTGCCACAACGGCACCGCCGGCACCGACTGCCCATCCTGCTTTGTCATTTAGCATGAAGATAGCATCCAATGTGTTAACCGTGGCGCTTGTCTGGAATCCCCAAGTCTGTCCACCATCGCTGGTATGGAGGAGAGTCCCGCCACCACCTGCTGCCCAGCCGACTTGCGGACTGACGAAGTGGATACCTTCAATCGTATTATTGGTATCAATTTCCTGTTTTGCCCAAGTTGTCCCCCCATTTTTCGTGCTGATGATGAGCCCACCGTCTCCACTTGCCCAACCGTGTTTGTCATCAACAAACGAAACGGCTAACAGTGCAGTGCGAGTGCCTGTATTCTTTTTCATCCACGTCTGCCCACCATCTGTCGTCTTCAGCACCGTGCCATTGTCGCCGACGACCCAGCCAACTTGCGGATTGATAAATTGGACTTTCTTTAACTCAACCTCAAGTGGCAGGGGTTGCCTATTCCATGTAGTGCCTCCATCGGCGGTATGCAAAATGGTTGCGTTGCTACCAACGATCCACCCATGCTGTGCATCTACAAAAAAAACATCGGAAAAAGTAGCCTGCCACTTGGATTCGCTCACCGTCACCCACGCTTTTTGTGCAAGCGCGAACGGCACTATGGCAAGCAGTAGCATAACTACCAGAATAGATAAGATTTGCTTTCTCAGTTTCATCAAATTTCACAGCGTTGAACCCCACTTTTAAGTGGAATGAACGCCATCCTCCTTACATCTTGAGATGGGCTTGCAATCAGTGCCCTTCGTTTTAGATAGTGCCTTGTACTTTCAAGAACCGTGAACTGAAGCTTACGCGCTTCATTCTATGCCTAATATAATACCACGACTTTGCAATTCATGTCAATTGAAAAGTATAGGAGGTTGGTTTCAATTTCCTGCCACTTGTATAGAAGAAACGACGCTCTGAACAGTGATCCTACCACCATAAAATTTGGATTGACACTCGTTAGATTCCGTGTCATAATATTTAGACTGATGTAACATCAAAAAGTTCTCACAAACTTGTCCAATTCGGTTTGTGCAGACGCAAACATCTAAATAGATTAGGAGATTTCCATGAAATTTATGACGCGATTAACTTTTGTAGGACTCAGCCTACTGCTAAGTATCTGTCTGCTCAGCAGTCCTGCGTTCGCACGACTTGAAATGAAGGCGTTAACAGGCCTCTGGTTGTTCGATGAAGGCAGCGGTGAGGTTGCCGCAGATTCTTCAGATAATGGGCTTGATGCTACGGTGGTAGGTAACCCGACGTGGGTTAGCGGCGTATTTGGTTCTGGATTGGAACTCAATGGCTCAGATGCTTATGTCGAAGTGCCTTCACACGTGAATCCGACTGATGCTATCACTGTCTCGATTTGGGTTAAAAGTATGACAGATAACTGGAATCAGCACGGATGGATGGTTGAGAAACGGGATGCGTATATTATCCACCCGAATGGGGACACCAAAAACGTTTCCTGGCCCATTTGTAACAACGGATGCTGGAACAAGCCGGGTGGTTGGCGCGACGGCGAAGTCGGTCCAGGGGACATCACCGATTGGCATCTTTATACCACCACTTTTGACAGTGCAACGGGTGAATGGAATATCTATATTGACGGTGTGGCAGAGAGCACAATGGAAATCAATACCGATCCGATTGATGCTGATGACGGACCGCTTTATATCGGTAGAGATACCTGTTGTGATGGTCGATTCGGCGATGCGGTCATTGACGAGGTCGCTATCTTTAACGTCGCGTTGAGTGCGGCCGAGATCAAAACGATGATGGATAAAGGGCTTTCAGCACTGTTGCTGACACCGGTTGAACCCGAGGGCAAACTCTCAACGACCTGGGCGAATGTCAAACAGCAGTATTAATCTAAAAAAAGGTGGACGATGCTTGCTGCTTGTCCGCCTTTTTCTCAACCTAAATTGTGCTATTAAAGCACAATTTGTCTTCACTTTACATTCACAAGGAGATAAGATCACATGTTTCCAAGAATATCAGTGTCAATCCTATTCATTACGTGCCTCTTTGTAGCAGTGCCTTTAACGTCCGCCCAACTTCCATTAGATGGCGTCGTAAGCTACTGGTCCTTTGATGAAGGCACTATCGCCGGTGGCACTGTTGAGGATGTCTTAGGCGACAACGATGGCGAACTCGATGGAAATCCGAAACACGTTGCTGGCAAAGTCGGAAAGGCACTTGAATTCAACGGCGAGAATTTCGTCCACATTCCGGGGACTGCTTCATTAGAATTCGCTGGTGCAGAAGAGATGAGCGTTGTGGCTTGGGTGAATGCTGACAGCGACAGTCCAGTCAAAGGCGTTGTCGCTGGATGTTGTGGGACGATTGTAGCACAGCGCGACATCAACGGTTGGGCGTTGCGTTTTGATGGTAGAAATGCGGGACAGGAAATGGAATTCATTGTTACACCCGGATGGCAAGGCGATGGTGGGTTCGGTGCTGCGGCTTTCAACAAAGGTGAATGGCACCACATCGTAGGCATTGTCAATAATAAAGATATGCAGCTTTATGTTGATGGTGAATTAGAGAAAGAACAAAACTACAACGGACCTATGACAACCGGTGGTTCAGAAACCGAGATCGGTAAAGCAGGCGATGGTGGCTTTGTCGGGATCATCGACGAGGTCATGATTTACAGTAAAGCCCTTTCAGCAGATGAAGTTGAACAAATCTTTGAAGCGGAGGGTCTTCCAGTCCAACCGCAGGGTAAACTCGCGACCCGTTGGGCGCAAATCAAATCTTCACTCTAAAGTAACACACTCCTTTGATGGGCGGATTTTTATGGATTCGCCCATCTCTCGCCACCATCAATTTTGTTGCCCCTGTTAACCTTCCACAATTTCTTTGACATCAACTTGCTTCTATGCCATACTGAATCAATAAGTTCGGGCTTAATTCCAACTGTGAATAGTGATTAGGAGTTTGCTCCTATCGCTTAGACTTCATCTGAGAAAGGAGTTTTCGGCGTAATTTGCGAGCCGAAAATTTGCCATTAAGATTATGAAACCAGTAAAAGTAGGCGTAATTGGGTGTGGTGTGATCGGCAGCAATCACCTCAGTATCGCATCAGAGGCATCACATATTGAGTTAGTTGCTGCCGCGGACATGATTGAAGCAAACAGAACAAATGCTGCCAAACGCTTTAACCCACCCAAAATGTATAGCAACGACGTTGACTTACTCAACGATGATGATGTCGAAGCGGTTGTTCTCGCATTTCCGACGCAATACCGGACCGCAGTAGCCTTGCGCGCATTTGAAAGAGGCAAGCATGTCCTGATTGAAAAACCGATCGCGATGAATTCGGCGGAGGTAGACCAACTCATCGCCGCACGAGGGGACTTAATCTCAGGGTGCTGTTCCTCACGGAAGCGTTTCACGGCATCCGCCCGGCTTGCAACGCGACTCATCACAAGCGGCGATCTCGGAGAACTCCGTACTGTCTATTGCCGTGCCATCATAGGAGCCGGGAAAGAACCTGACACACCCCGTCCCGCCTGGCGGTTGATTAAGGCTCTCAACGGTGGCGGTATCCTTGTCAACTGGGGCTGCTACGACCTCGACTACATGCTCGGCATTACAGGGTGGCAACTCAAGCCACAAACTGTATTTGCGCAAACGTGGACTGTGCCTGAAGTATTTGAATCGCATATCGCGTCGGGTTCCGATGCTGAAACGCATTATACCGCCATTATCCGCTGTGAAGGTGGGATTGTATTAAGCGTGGAACGGGGAGAGTTCATGACGATGCATTCGCATGCAGACTGGGAAATTATCGGCACAGAAGGCTCCCTCAAACTGAATATGCAGGATGGAAAACCGGAAAATATCATCCATAATCGTACGACTACAGAAGGCGGTGTAGCGTCTACAACGCCCGCAGGAGCGGATGAAACATCTGAAGCGGAACACAGCACGCCGTTGTCTGATTTTGCCGCCTCTATCCGAGAGAACCGACAGCCCTCAACGAGTTTGGAAAAAGCCCTTGTCGTTCAGCAAATTACCGACGCTATTTACGCTTCCGCAGAGACAGGAAATGCTGTGGAAATAGGAGGATAGACATGAAATCCCGTGGACTCGCAATATTGGGAAGCATCTGCCTCAGCCTCATCACCATTTCGCTTGGCAATGCCGAAATTAACATTGACGACTTTGCTGGCATCTGGCTCTTTGATGAAGGGAAAGGATCCGTTGCTACAGATTTTACCGAAAACGGGAACGATGGAGAGTTTGATGGGCCTAAATGGATAAATGGAAAGTTCGGCAAAGCACTGGAGTTTGATGGAAGCCCGAAATATGTCGTTATTGCGCATAACGACCTCTTCAATTTTGAGGATGATGATTTTACCGTCGGATGTTGGATGAACTCGGAAAACAAAGATGCGTATGTCATCATCAAACGGAATGGCGGTGCTGGATTCTGGGCGATGAGTTCAAGTATCGATAGAGACACCGGCTTCTTCATCTTCGAAGGAGGCGGACAACACATTGACGATGGTAAAACTGATATTGTTGGAAAGGGTTGGCACCATACCGTCGCTGTTCGTAAGAAAGGCGTTATCTCCTTATACGTAAATGGCAAAAAGGAGACAGAACGGAATGTCGGCGCGACTATGGACAGCCCCGCTATTCTGAAGTTCGGTGGTTGGGGCAGCGAAAATCTCGTTGGCGGATTAGATGAAGTTTTTGTCACCAAAAAGGGCGTGGCGTTAGAGGAAGAGGATATTCAACTCCTTGCGGAAGAAGGCTGGAAAGTTGCGTTAGACGTTTCGTCGAAAGGTAAATTAGCGACGACTTGGGCGACATTGAAATTTTAATTTTACCTTGCGGAGGAAGAACGTGCGTTTGGACTTTTATGTGCGTTCCTCAAATCTGAAGAAACACCCTATCAAAAACCCTGCGCCGTTGTTGCAGGCTACCCGTTTGGGTTTAAAGAAAATCTCTTTACTGATTTCTGAATCCTACAAATGCTTCCGCTTAACATTTGCGGAAGCATGCCCCTTTAGGGGTCTATCGCACAAAAAATTTCTCGGCAACTTCGGTTTTGAAATTCTTGCCCATGACTCGGTAACCTTCCGCATCCGGATGTAGAGCATCTGGAAGTAGGTGTGTGTAATCACTCCCAAACACACTCAACCCATCAACGTAATGGACGTGCTGATCGCCGTGTGATTGCAGCGCTTCAGCAGCGGCTTTTACCTCTTCACGCATTCCCTTGAGATGGAACCCTACGGCGTTTGGATTCCCCTCTCGCGGCGGGGAACAGATAGGAGACATTAGCACGAGTGGGACATCTGGATGTTTCTCACGGACAATCTGGACTGCTCCGATAATCGCGGGACGAAACGCCCGCGGTCCCAAACTGGATGCCCCTTGGATGTTAATGCCGAGACACATTGAGATATAATCAGCAGGCAGATCGCGGATCATCCGTGCCACCATTGCATCAAGATGGCACTGTCCACCGTAACCGAGACAGGTTAAATTCAAACCGTGCTGACGCGCGACAATCGCGGGCCACGTTTGCGTCGACGATGCCGCCGTCCGGCACTGTGTGATAGAACTCCCATACGTCACCCACCGGGGTCGAGTGTCACTGAACGGATTTAGTGTTGCCCCATCATCTATCTCCAAATTGCGGAGTTGAAAGCTTCCGAATTGCGGCAACCATAACTCAATCAATTTTTCCGCATTTGACAACCCATCAAAAGTGAAGTTGTCTTTTTGCGTCAGGTCAAGCGAGGCGACGATTTCACCATCACAGCAGAGATCAAGCAGCCCACTTTCGTTCTGTGCCACGATACTGCCCGAAACCCGCGTTGTATTGCTCCGAAAACTGATACGAACGCCTGCAGGCATCGCTGAGCGTTCCAGTAACGGCTCTGGGAATAGGACATGCATCGGGTGTGGTGTGCGCCACGGCATCACCCAATCCTCAGTTTTCTGCAGGGAGACAGCCCCCTGCCACGTCAATTGCGGTGCATCCGGCTTTAATTGCATTGTGTCCTCCTTTACCTACAAACAGTTATAGAGCGTCTACTAAGGCACGCAGTTGCCGCACCCCCTTCAACATATCCTCTGGTTGTCCCCAATGTTCAATGCTCGCTGAGCCGGTGAATCCGTCAGCGACGAGTGTCTCCAACACCTCTTTATAGTGCAATTCTGTGTCGCCAATCGGATCGAGGTTTTTCTCACTGTTCGGTTTCACATGGACATGCCGCACCAGTCCCTTAATATAGGAGTACCCATCCGGCAAGGGGTTCTCTCCGCAGTGTAGTCCGTTGTTGACATCCCAGCACGAGGTGAGGGCGGGAGAATTTCCGAGCGCATTGATGACGGCGCGCGTCTCTTCGCAGGATCCGGCGAGACAGGCAGTTTCGTTTTCAAAGCACAGCGTAACGTCTGCGTCCTCTGCTACCGGCACGACAAGCGAGAGTTTCTCGACGATGCGTTCCATATAGTCGTTAATATCTGGGCGCGGTGCGCCTTTCGTCCGACGATTCGGATTCCAAAACGTAAATCCTCGAATGATTTGGGTATCAAATGCGTGTGCCAACGTCACCATTCGGTCAAAGTGCCGTCGATGCTGTTCGTACTCCTGCGAATCGTCAATGGAGCATTTACCGAAGGGCGATCCGACACTCGCAACACGGACATTATAAGCACCAAGCACATCTTGAACACGTTTCACATCGTCATCGTCAATCTCGGTCACGTGTTTTCCCCAAACACCGCCGCGGACTTCGACGGTATTTGCCCCGGCTTCAACACCGAGTTTAATAGCTTCCTCAAAATCGGTTTTAGAAACCTCGTCAGCAAAATAGCAAACATCAATCATTATAAAAAAACTCCTCCTAAAATTTCTTCAACTGTGTGAGTATTGGTTCAGGACCGATGCGTTTACCACTCCGGGCATCAAGGTATTTCCACGCGACGTTACCATCCTGATTAACAATATAGACCGCTGGACGTGCCACCTCGATTTCACTCGGGTCAATGACATTATAAGCCTCAATTGTCTTCGTTTTCTCATCCGAAAGCAAGATATAGCCAATTTGGAGCGTCTGCTGCGTTGAATTAACAGTCGCTATCGGATCGGCACTGATAGCAATCAGTTCAGCACCTTCGGCTTGAATGTCTTCATAACCTTCCTGCAACTCACCGAGTTGCGTTCGACAGTCGCCTCATGTGCCGGTGCGGTAGAAAAGAATAACCAGTTTCTGTCCGCGATACTCCGAAAGACTATGGAATTCCCCATCACCATCTGGGAGCGAGAATCCGGGGGCGAGTGCGCCGAGGTCTAATCCTTCGCCCATAGGGAGTTTTTTAGCGGCGTCCTCCGGTGCTGTTACAACGTTGGTCGTTCGTTCTGCGTCGCCACACGCAAGGCAGAATAAAATAATCACAGCACACAGAACTGAGAAACCTGCTGAACCAGCCTCACTCGAAACTGGCACTCTCAGGTTTACAATCCAATTGTCTGTCAGTTTAAATTGCATGTTTCACGTCTCCCTTCATCGTCTTGTGCGTGCATCCAGTGTCGGACATCGGCACGCATTTCTTCAAGAATTGGGCGCGCTTCCGGACTGAAAGCCAAATTGTTGAACTCATACGGATCCGCCGCCACATCATATAATTCCTCTACGGGATGATGTTGCGTGAGATAAACAAGTTGTGCCGTTTGCGGATCGGTCTCGGCTTTTTCGACCCAACTCTTCCACACCTCAGCATGGCTTTCCGTTATGCCTTCAACCTCAGTAAAGTGGGTCGTCCATGTGTTTTCAGGCATCAGGTTCAAGATGTATTTGTAGCGGGCATCGCGGACACAACGCTGTGGGAATACATTCATGTTTCCGTCGCGGGTGTGCGTGCCGTAGATTTTATCTCGGAAAGTTGGTTGCTGTCCGATCAGGACATCCTTAAAACTTCTGCCGTCTAAATCATTCAGCGGTTCACCACCAGCGATGTCTAAGAGTGTCGGGAAGAAATCAACATGCGAAACCATCGCATCGGAGACAGTGTTCGCAGGAATCTCGCCGCGCCACTTGGCAAGAAACGGTAGACGGATGCCAGTATCATATAAAGTCCATTTACAGTGGGGCCACTCGGCACCGTGGTCGGTCGTGTAGATGAAGAGCGTATTGTCGGCATATCCGTGTGTCTCTAACATTTTATCGACTTCGCCGATACGGGTGTCCATCGTGGTGACATCCTGATAGTAGTTCGCAAGCGCATTCCGAGCGATGGGCGTATCAGCGATATAGGGCGGCAGTGACAGGGCATCAGGATCATAGATTTTGTTCGGTTCCCATGTAACGTGCGGATTGCTATCGCCGAGGATGAGACATAAGGGTTGATCTGGATTCTCCTGTCGATGGCTTGAAAGAAAACGTTCAACTGGTGCGGTATTAAGTCCTTCTGCGCGATATTTCCGGTTATGCTCGGCACGCTTTGGAAGAAAACCACCGATATACTCAAAATCGAAGAGAGACTCCGGTTTCACATGTGTTTTACCGGCAATCGCCACGCGATACCCAAATCCTCGAAGTGTCTGTGGCAAGGCTTCAAGATGCGCGTGGCACGCCGTATGATTCCCCATCGCACCGTGTCGAGCCGGATAAAGCCCTGTATAAAGGGTGGAACGAGACGGCGCACACGTCGGTGTCGGTGTGAAAGCGTGCGTAAAACGGACACCCTCCTTGGCAAGACTATCCAAATGTGGGGTCTGGATCTGTGCGTTTCCATAACAACCGAGGTATTCCCAGCCGTGATCATCGGACAGGTAGACAACAATATTCGGTCTCTTCGATGCCATAGGTTAGTAGTCCTCAGCAGGCGGAAACGGCTTCGGTTGTTCAACGGGTTTATTTTTCATAGTGACAACTTTAGGTGGGAATTGGGGGCAGACTTCACCGCTCTTCATTACCCATCGGAAGTTATGCCAACGATTACGCGTCTTAGAGATCTCTGGATTTGTATAGACCCCCGCGACAGCAATACGGCTCTTTTCACTCTTGTTCGGCGGACTATAGTGCCACATACTGCTGTGCCAAATGACGACATCTCCGGTATCCAATTCAATATGATGCACGCCATGCTTTTCGATCATCTCCTGAACGGCTTCCCGTGGTAGCTCACCGTGTATACTATCGGGATACAAGACGTGTTCAACGATCTCGGTTTTGTGGCTACCGGGGATAAACTGCATGCATCCATTTTCCCGCGTCGCAGGTTCAAGGGGTATCCAGAAGTTGAAAGGCTCCGTTTCACCGTCGCGCCAGAGTCCGTTGTCTTGGTGCCACGGTGTTGCGGCACCGGTGCGCGCTGGTTTGAGGAAGCAGCTGTTGAACTTCATGATGATATCGTCGCCAAGAAAATAGCGTGCGATGTTGAGCACTGTCGGACCGGCGTGGATATTGTGCCATATTAGCGGGGATTCGACACAGAAGTTGGCGAGTTTGCGAAAGCGTGCGATACGTCCTTGCGGTGAGTCATCCATCGGATCCATGGGATCGACATCAGCGAACTCACCCGCGTTGGGTAGCATAAGAACGTTCCGAATGACACCGCGGAGTTCTGCTGCCAAGTCTTGTGAGATAACATTACGAAGGATAAAGTAGCCTTCAGTCTCATATTGCGTTTTTTGTGCAGATGTTGGTTTCCATCGCGTCATTGCAATGTCCTTTCTCGGGTTGCAAGGGGTGGGTGTTTCCGAGATACTCGCCTATAAGTTACACAAAAAGGTCTTGAACCTGACATCGGAAACCTTCGACGACATCACCACCATCAAGCGTGTCAGTTCCACGTAGAACGGTAAAATCTTCATTGGAGCGATAGACCTCTACTGTCTCCCTACGTGGATTAAGAACCCATACCATCCTACAACCCGCAGTTAACCATTCTTCCACCTTCTCGGCAACCTCGGCGTAGGTATCACCAGGGGAGATAACTTCAACAGCCAAATCGGGTGCTCCCTCCCAATAGCCTTTAACAATACCTTGCCGTTCAATTAATGCCTGACAAACAAAGGCAGCATCTGGGGCACGCACTGTATCAGGATTTTGGGCAATCTTAAAACCTGTTTCAGCACCACAAACATATCCTAATTTATGAGTTTTGACGTACACGTTAAGTTTGCTTCCGATTTCAGCGGCGCAGATGCCATGCTCAAATCCAGCAGGCGGCATTTTTTGGAGTACTCCTTTCACAAGTTCATAGCGAGTGCCATCATCAGGTTGCTTGGCGAGGTCATCAGCAGTTAAAAGATTACGCTGCGCAGCTGGCAATTTAGGTTTTGGTTGATTCAGTTGCGTGTCTGCCACGATGCCCTCCTTAAAAGACTATTTAATAACCTTTGGTTTCTTACATGATAACACTTGCAAGCATGTGTGTCAACCGCCTCAGCGATCTTTGAGTCGTCCCCAAGTGGTTGTCAGCAAACCGTTCGGAGAAACGGGTAGGACGGCTTCAACGCCTTTCATCAGCTCCGCAATTTCCGCCTCCGTGATACCGCGATCAAAGAAGATGACCTCGTCCAACCTACCAATGAATTTTTCACCACCGAAGGTGCCGAAAAGCAACTCGCCTGCCTGATCTACATCACCGCCCTGTTTAACGGCAGACTCAAGCGTGCCATCTACATAAAGTTTCATTTCACTGCCATCGTAGAGTCCAACGATGTGATACCACTTTTCAGGTTCAACGACAGTTTTTCCCCACACACCGCCGGTAAACCCACCCCCCGACCAGATACCGAAGACATAGCCACCCGGTACCCTTTCGCCTCCGGATTGGACTTCCAGTAAATAGGAACCGTTCCGCCGAATAGCGGTATCGGAAACGCCTTTATTCATGTAGACCCAAGTTGCGATGGTCATCTGGTCTTTGAAATTGAGGCTATCAGAGGCGTCAACAGCCACGACCTCCGGTGGTTCAAATTCCAAGGCACCGCCGAATTTTCCCTCTGCCCACTTTGCACCGGTAATTGCACCATCATTCCCGTTGCCCGATGTATCCGCTGCGACACCGCCTTTGCCTTCGTCAAAAAGCCAGATTCCCACTGCATCGTCGAGTAGTTCTGCCGAAAGCGGAGTTATTGCGACACACAAACCACCAATGATAACAAGCCAATATATTCGTTTCATTTTCTTTCCTCCCCTTGTATATGAATTTAGCAGAAAGGAAAAAATGTGTCAAGGATCTGCATACGCCTTCCTGTTGAATAATTTTAGAAAATATGATAGAGTGTAATAGCAAACATTACACTGTGAATTGAGCTATGCTAACTCAAGAAATGGTAGCCGATGTCCCTTCGGACCCGGGGGTTTACTTTTTCCGCGGAACTTCGGGGCAAATCCTCTACATCGGCAAGGCGAAATGTCTACGGAAGCGTGTCCGTTCCTATCTCCATAAGGTAAAAAAACGTCCAAGCAAAATCAAACGGCTTATCCGGTGGACGACAGATGTTCGGTATCAGATCTGTCGTTCGGAACAGGAAGCACTCTTCTTAGAATCGCGACTCATCCAAGAATATCAACCTTCCTATAACACCGCTCTGAAGTTTGGACGCGCCTCTTGGTTCATTCGGATAGATGTTGGAGAGGCTTTTCCGCGCCTTGACAGGGTCTCCGAAACACAACCGGATGGTGCGAGATATTTCGGTCCGTTGTCGAGTCGGCGATGGACAGATGAAGCGATTGACGTCTTACAGCGGATTTTCCCGGTTCGTACATGCGAAGGTGAGATTACACCGATTCCAGGGTTTCGCGCCTGTTTCCAGTACGACCTGAAACGGTGCGATGCCCCTTGCGCCGCACTCATTACGCGCGAACTCTACGGAGAAATGATAACCGATATTGTCAATTTACTGGACGGCGAGTACGAAAAAGTGCAGACAAGTCTGGTCGCAAAACGAGATAGAGCCTCGGAGGCACTGGAATTTGAGCGGGCGGCTGGGTTTCAAAAACAGTTGCAACGGATTCAGAAGGTTTTTACGTTTTTAGACGTGCATCGGAGGTAAAATCGTGGCATCAGAAAAAACGCAGAAAGCGGTACTCGGTGGACCTGATGGAACGGCACGATGCCGCTGTGGTAGACTTCGTTACCCGCGTTATTCGTCGTGTCCGAAGTGTTATTACGATGGACCTCAGGTCTCTGTAGACCCCAAGAAATTGTCGCGTGCTGACTTACTAAAGATGCAGGCACCTAAACCGATGCCGCTTTCGGATCGACAGGAGCGGATACGATTTTTGGAAAATCGGTACGGACTACAATTGCGCGGACAGGACATCCGTTTTATGAAAAATACGCAATTATACGCGCTATCAGAACAAGCGGGCTATCGCCGTCGGTAAATTTTACATATTCGGTGGGTAATTTTGAATTCACAAAAAAATATGTTGCCAAGAAAACGAATATCCGTTAAAATACTATAGATAAATAATTATTCAAGGAGGTTAACCCATGCATATTGTAAGATTATCGCTAATTTGTCTTATCGCCTTTGCATTCATGGTAGGTTGTGGAATGCTCGGGAAACAGGCAGAGATGTCTGAATCCACTGTCGAGGAAACCGCAATGGAATCCGACATGAAAGGCGGAGACACGGCAGAAGCCATGGAGGGAGCCGCCATTGAAGAGATAACACTGAATGTTACAGGGATGACATGAGGCGCGTGTACCAGCAAGGTGCAGGATGCACTCAGTAAAGTCACCGGTGTCTCTGAAGTGGTGAGCGTCTCTGACGCGGATAACACAGCTGTTGTGAAGGTTGAGAAAGGCAAAGTTAAGACTGCTGATCTCACGACTGCAGTTCAAGGTGCTGGCTTCAGTGCCGAAGTCGCCCAATAAGGCTGAATCGGAGGGGTGGGGTTACCCACCCTTTCTTTTTATAGAGATAGGTTGCAAACCACAACACTCTCGCAGCCTTAATTAAATTAAGTTTTAACCATTAGAACTAAAGTTGAAGAGGTGCGATCGAGAGATCGTCCTTACACATAAGGGGATTAAACTTATGCGTCAGTTAAACGTGAGAATGCTATTTGTCTGCTTCGCAGCACTTTTGTTTGTGATTGCATGTGCAGACACATCAAAGAAAGAGGCAGAAGAAGTAGCACCCGCACAAACGGCAGAAGCAACAGTCGAAGAAGTGACCCTGACTGTGACCGGCATGACATGAGGCGCGTGTACCAGCAAGGTGCAGGATGCACTTACGAAAGTTACGGGTGTTTCTGAGGTTGTCAGTGTTTCTATGGAAGAAAATAAAGCTGTGGTAAAAATTGAGAAAGACAAGGTTGAGAACGACACGCTCGTGAAGGCAGTTACAGACGTAGGTTTCAGCGCGCAAGTCGCCAACTAAGCCTGAGTTGACACACCTTTTACCTTGTCAGAAAAAAGTAAATCATGTTCCAATGCGAGGTTGTTATACCTCGCATTTTCTATTCTAACGCAAATTTCCACCTATCTATAGACATAGCACCCCTACGGGGTAAAAAAAGTGCCTGAAAACCTTGTTGAAATCCGCAGAAAGGGAACGCCCTACCAAAAACACCAGAATTTGTGAGTAGCAACTTGGGTTATCATATACACAATGTCCGGCGGTCTAAACTACTGTCCCTTGTTCGCATAAAGCGGATCGTCAAGTAGAGATTGTACTTCGTAGATTGAGCCTTTCAACTCTGCATACGGTTCAGGCATACGCACTGGCGCAACCACCATACGCGGTTCATTCGTCGGTTCGCCGCGAATGATGGAGCTGTTGAAAGTCTCCCAATCCGGAATGCCCTTCAGGGGCCATGCATCTACAGCACAGTACTGTGCCAGCATTAAGCGGCGGGGTTTGTCTGAGGTATTCGGGGCAGAGCCGTGCAACGCCCGAACGTGATGGATCGTGATGCCTCCTGCCTTTAACTCGACCGGCACAGCACCTTCTGGTGTGAAATTGGGATCCGTGACCGCACCGATAAAGGCACCATCCTGGTGATGGTCTAAAGTCGGTCCCTTGTGCGAGCCGGGAAGTATCATCAACGCCCCGTTCTCTACAGTCATGTCATCAATCACGACCCCGACTGCGAGTAGGTCGTCGTTGGTATGCGGATAGAACGCCCAATCCTGATGCCATTCAACTGGACTTCCAAACTCCGGATACTTCATATTCAATTTATGTCCATTATACCGAACCCCCGATCCAATCAGTTGTTCCACAATATCCAAAATCCTGGGATGCCGTAAGGCGTAATCGTAAACGACGTGGTGTAGACCCGGATTTTTGATACGCCGCACACGTGGGTTAGCCGGCGTATGCCCTGGTTCCAAGTCAAAGATGTCGGTATGTTCGGTAACTTCTCTGGACTTCTCAACGAATTCGTCGGTGACGCGTTGGAGATCGGCGACCTCTTCGGCTGTCAACACTGCCTCAACGCCGATATAACCGTTTTCACCATAAAAATCACGTTGTTCTTGCGTGAGCATTGTTCTGTCACACTCCTCTTCGCGAAATGATGCTTCTATTATACGTCAAAACGTTAAAAATTTCAACCCACAATTAACAATTTTTTATAAACGTCCTGCACCTTCTGAACATGCCTTTCAACACCGAAGACTTCCTCAGCATATTTTCTTGCCCGTTGCCCCATACGTACGCTTCGGGTCGGATCTTTAGCGAGTTCAACAATCTTATCTGCGATTCCGTCTATGGGGTCTAAAGGGACAACGTATCCTGTTTCGCCGTGAACAATCATTTCAGCAGTACTACCAACAGGGGTACCAATGACAGGCTTGCCTGTCGCCATCGCCTCCGCGATGACACTCCCCGCTGAAAGTGTTACAAGTAAATCAAGTTCCTGCATCGCTTTTGGCATATCGGTGCGGTGACCTGTGAAGTGAACGAACTCCTGTAACTCATGCTTGGTCACCAATTGGCGGACTTCGCGTTCGTAGGTGCGATGCTCCGGTGCTCCCAGTGCGCTACCGATAATACGAAACCTAACCTTTTTGCACTGTGGAACAATCTTGGCGGCTATTTCAACAAATACTTTTTGACATTTGAAGGGTTCAATCCTACCGACAAGACCGACGACATATTCCCCTGAGTGGACGGGTTCAGAAGCCGGTTGAAAAACCGATAAATCAACACAATTGCGAACGACATTAATCTTTTGCGTATCAATCCCTGCTTGAATGAGCGGAGCCTTGCTCTGTTCCGAGATAGCGATGATACTGTCCATCCGATCAAATCTGTATTTTCGTACTTGTGTCGGCGTGAGGAGATTCCGCACGTGCGAAACGATAGGGATTGCCAACTGTCTTCTAACTGACCATAGATACGGGTTAAACCACGAATCCGAGGTATGAACCAGGTGAGCATCGTGTATCTCAGCAAGGCTCACCAATTTTTTCGCGGCACTGTACCTCGCTATTACCGATTTCACCTGTCGCCACGGTGGAAGATTGAGGATCACTGTAGGAATATCAGCACACCTCAAATGTTCTACAAAAATACCATCATCAGGACAAACAACAAGCGGACAATAGCGCGTTCGATCAATATTCTCAACGAGATAAGCAAGTTGCTTCTCACCGCCACCGATGCTCGAACCGCAATGGCTGAGGTAAAGTATCGGCTTTTTGTCCATAGTCCTCTTAGACGGGGAAATCAAGGTGCTGATCCCGGAAAACTTGACTCACGGATCGGTGTTGATGTACTCTCAATATGGCTTGCGAGAGGAGTGGCGCGATAGAAAGCACCTTAACTTTCCCATCGAGCTGCTTTTCAGCTGGCACAGGAATTGTATTGGTGGTAACCACTTCCCGAATTGATGGGTGATTGAGTCGTTCCAACGAGGCACCGACAAGGACAGGGTGTGCGATACTTACATAAGCAGGTTCCGCACCCGCCTCTGCTAACGCCAATGCTTGTTGGTAAATGCTGCCTCCGGTCTGTATTTCATCGTCAATGACAATGGGAGTTTTGCCTTCAACGTCTCCAACAAGTTCGACGAATTTAACGGTTTGTCCATCAACGCCAGTTCGTCGCTTGTGCATGATGGCTAACGGAAGTCCAAGAATATCTGCATATTTTTCTGCTAATTTGGCGCGACCTGCATCAGGGGCAACAATTACACCATTTTCAACCTGCTTGTCGCGGAAGTAATTTGTCAAGGTCGTTAGGGCGGTCAAGTGATCCATAGGAATATCGAAGAAACCTTGTATCTGTGGCACGTGTAGATCAATAGCCATAACGCGATTTGCCCCCGCTGTCGTCAAGAGATTCGCGACGAGTTTTGCACTGATCGGTTCGCGCCCCGTCGTTTTGTGATCTTGGCGGGAGTATCCAAAGTATGGAATAATCGCGGTAATCTGTCGGGCGGATGCGCGTTTCATGGCGTCAATCGTGATGAGCAGTTCCATCAGATTTTCGTTGGCAGGTTGACTCGTTGGCTGCACAACATAAATATCCGTGCCTCGGATACTTTCCTCAATCTGGACGCGAGTCTCAAGGTTGGGAAACGGCTCAATTGTAATTTTACCGAGTTCAACACCTAAAATCGCGGCGATATCTTTTGCCAACGCCGGGTTCGCGCTGCCGGCGAATAGCCTGAAATCGTCGTTAACTTGCTGGTCAATCAGTGGGGACATACCGAAATCTCCTTTTTTAATTTATATGCCTCTGGACTGCGCTCCAAATGTAAATTCAGAAAGCCGAAGCCATCCATAGCGAATAGCGTTGTGGACAAATTATGCCATTTAAGGAAACCTAATTTCATCACGATCGGGTTTCTGGCTAAGAACCAAACATTAAACCAAAACCGTCGCCTGCATTCTCACTGCGAAGCAGGCGCAAGCGGATATAGAGAAAGGAACGTTAAATGCTAAACTGACCTAACCGAACCGCAAGGAAAATTAGAAAAGTGATTCACCTGTCATTTCAGAAGGTTGTGCCAAACCGAGGAGTCGGAGTGCTGTCGGTGCAATATCGGCAAGCCGCCCGCCTTCACGGAGTTGCTGTCCTTTACGTTGGTTATCAACAAGGATAAGATCCACATCATACGTGGTATGTGCGGTATGGATACCGCCGGTCTCTGGATCAATCATCTGTTCACAGTTCCCGTGGTCAGCAGTGACGATGAGCGCGCCGTCCTTTTTAAGCACGGCATCAACGATTTTTCCGACCCCCGTATCAACTGCTTCAACTGCCTTAATGGCGGCTGAAAGTGAGCCTGTATGCCCAACCATGTCGCCGTTGGCGTAGTTGAGTACTATCAAATCATATTTATCGGAGCCGATCCGGCGTAGCATCTCTGCTGTTACACCCGGTGCGGACATCTCCGGTTTCTGATCGTAGGTCGTCACGTCACGTGGGGAGGCGATGATTTGGCGATCTTCGCCTTTGTATGGTTCATCTCGGTAGTCATTGAAAAAGAAGGTAACATGCGGAAATTTCTCGGTCTCTGCGCATCGGAACTGTGTTAGTCCGGCATCACTGACATAAGCACCGAGTGTGTTCTGCATCTTGGGTGGTTTTTTGATAGCCGCTTCAACAGGCATCCCTTGCTCGTACTCGGTCATTGTAACAAACTTAACGTCAGGTTTGCAATTCCGTTTAAAACCCATCTGTCGAGTGACGCCATCTTTTCCTTCTGCTTGAAACGGGAATTCGTCAAGACAAAAGGCTTTGGTGAGTTCTCGCGGACGGTCCCCCCGGAAGTTATAGAAGACGACGGCATCTCCATCAGTGATACGCGGGAGCGGTTCACCATCGGTGCCAACAACTACCGACGGGCGGACGAATTCATCGCCTTTACGGTTGGTGTCATCGGGGTTCTCGTAATAGTCACGATAGGCATCTGTAGCAGCAGTGATGCTGTCGCCGACACCTTCGGCTAAGAGACGATACGCCACTTCAACACGCTCCCACCGGTCATCGCGATCCATTGCATAATAGCGACCGACAACGGAGGCTATCCGTCCGATGCCTATCTCTTTCAATTTTGCCTCAATCTGCTCACAGAACTGGATACCGAGATCAGGCTGGCAGTCGCGTCCATCACTAAAATTGTGAATCAAGACTTGGTGAGCCTTAAGCCCGTTCGCCTTGGCGAGCGTGAGGAGTCCATATAGATGTTCAAGTGAACTGTGAACGCCAGCATCGCTTGCCAATCCCATGAGGTGGAGATGTGTTCCGTGCTTTTTGACATGGGCAATCGCGTCTAAAAGCACTTCATTCTGGGCAAACTCGCCGGAGCGGATCATGGTACTGATACGGAGGAGTTCTTGACTCACGATGCGTCCTGCCCCAATGTTCTGATGCCCGACTTCACTGTTGCCGATGACACCAGCGGGTAAACCGACATCTTCGCCGGAGGTATGGATTTGGACGTTCGGATAGTTTTGCCGCAGCCAGTCATCTACGGGTGTTTTTGCGAGATAAATGGCATTTGATTGTTGAAATTCGGGATACGGATTATTGCCCCAACCGTCTCGAATGATGAGAACGACGGGGCGTTTCTGCAGGGTTTCCATGTAAATTCCTTCTTAATTGCCAATGAATGTGAAATTCCGTTTTAATCATGCTATACTATTTTATGAGGCATTGAACATAACGCGCCTGTAGATGGAACACAAGGGCAACCTACATTCAATTGAAGTGAGTGGTAGCCTATCTTCAATGTGCTCAAAGGTGTTGCTGATCCATTGCGCACCTTGGCACGGTCGTGTTCAACGCGCACATTGTCCTGTGAAACGAGAAATCCACCTTTTTATCAAATTATTTTAACAAATTTTTCAGGAAAAATCAAGATGTCATTCAAATCCATATTTATTTCGGTGCTTTTGGCGGCAACATTAATTGTCATCGTGTTAATATTCAATGCGAATCGTCCGGAAATAGACACAGCACAACCGAGTCCGGATTTTGTGCGAGCGACAGGAAAGTGTGCGACGTGCCATCGTCGGGAAACATCTGCGATTATCCATCAATTTGAGCGAAGCGAGCATGCCAAAAACGGTGTCAGTTGCCTTGATTGTCACAAAGCCGTAGAAAACCAAGAAACACAAGCACACAAAGGGTTCACTATTGCTAAGCACCTGACAGCAAAAAATTGTAGCGAGTGCCACTCAACGGAATATACGCAATTCCTACGGAGTCGACACGCGGCACCGGCTTGGGCAGCGGTGTCAGGTGCGAGAGATTTCACAGCAGAACAGATCGCCTTCGCCGAGAAGTACCATAAAGGTGCCGTAAACCGTCCTGCGAATCGGTTGGCAATAAGGGAAGGCGAAAGCGCGATTCACGTCGGGTGTTTGGGGTGCCATGATATAGGCAAACCAAATGCTGATGGCTCTATCGGTACTTGTACAGCGTGCCATGCCCGCCACTCTACCTCTATCGCTTTGGCGCGGGAGCCAGAAACCTGTGGACAGTGTCACATGGGACCAGACCACTCGCAAATTGAAATCTACCACGAATCGAAGCACGGTGTGCTTTATAACGCGCAAAAAGCGGACATGAATCTCAAAGCGTCCCCTAAAACACTCACCACAGCAGATATGTCGGTACCGACCTGTGTGACGTGCCACCTGAGTGGTTTAGACGGATTGAATGTGACACATGATACCACCGAAAGACTTTCATATTGGCTGTTTGCAGCGGTATCCGACAAACGTCCTACCTATCAACAGGGACAAGATGCAATGAAAGAGACCTGCCTAAAGTGCCACGCGCGATCTCAAGTCGAGAAATTCTATCAGGAAGCCGAAGGCGTTGTCGCTGATACTAACGAAAAAATTAGGGAAGCAGCAGCGTTGATGAAATCCCTTCGCGAAGAAGGCTTACTCACTGAAACTGCTTTCGATGAACCCGTTGAATTCCTCTACTTTGATCTCTGGCACTACTACGGCCGGACTGCCAAACACGGGGCGTTCATGGGGGGTGCCGACTTTGTTCAGTGGCACGGGAATTACGAACTGTTATTGAAGATGACGGAGTTGAAAAAAATTGCCAGAGAACTTAGAGAAAACGCTGGAAACCCATAGCGGGTTGGCTGCCAGATTGCTTGACATTTTCATTATCGCGAACCTTGCCTTTTTGGCACTTGACGTGTTCATCGCCCATTCCGTAAACGCATTTGATCATCCGGCGGAATGGGTTCCGTTCTACTTCTCATTGGGCGCGCCCGTGCTACTTGGGTTCACTATATTCACAAGAAAAAAACGATGGAAACATTGGTGCAGGGTCGGCATTGGATGGTGCTCCATTTGTATCGGTGTTGCCGGAATGCTTTTTCATCTGAATAGCCATTTTTTCTCAGATCTGACCCTTAAAAATCTTATTTATACAGCCCCATTCGTGGCTCCACTCGCTTTTACAGGGATAGGACTCCTTTTAATCATGAACGGTATGATCCACGATGCGGATTTAGAATGGGCACACTGGGTTGTGTTCATGGCAGGATGCGGATGGTGCGGGAATTTTATCCTCTCCGTTTTCGATCATGCGCAAAACGGATTCTTCAATTCGACTGAATGGCTACCGGTTTTTACGAGTGCCGTTGCTGTTGGATGTTTAGCAACGCTTTTTTTCGTGCCCCACTCACCCTTTTTCCTGAAGTTCTGTGCAGTTGTATTAGGGATTAACTTCGTTGTCGGTGTTGCGGGGTTTTTCTTTCATCTCGCCGCAGATTTGCAGAATCCCGTAGTGGTGCGAATAGATGGATTCCTCTATGGAGCCCCGCTGTTCGCGCCACTCCTTTTTCCAAATCTATCGATACTCGCTATATTGGGCATCTGGAAATTGCCCAACAGAAATTGAGTGGTTGCTATCTCAACCGCATCTTGAGTTTACCCCATGTTGTAGTGAGTTTTCCGCGCGCTTCTACATCTTGTGGGGTTTCCATGACCTTTTGGATGTCGTCTTCGCTTAAGGTTTTCTCATAAAGCCGCACTTCATCAATCTTACCGGGGAAGTGGTCGGTGGCGTTGCCGAGATCATCGCCACCAATCCAGAGTTCTAAACCGGACGGAGCAATCGGGACATCGTTGGCAGCGTCGCCTTCGAGTTCACCGTTTATGTAGACCTTCATCGTCTTTCCATCGAACGTCCCAGCGAAGTGATACCAGTCGCCGACTTTCCAATCCGTCGTTGTGGATTGCGCAAAGGTATTGTTGGGTTTGACGAGAAAGTCGATGCTGTCTGCATTGCCGAAGTCGAAGATGACGAAGATGGAGTTATTTTTACTCATTAAACGGTGACCGGTGAGATCATCGTTTGGACTGAACCACGCCATGAGGGTGATATTTTCCTCGATTGCGAAGGCGGGATCGTCTGCGACGATGACATGATCGTCTACACCGTCAAATTCGAGGGCAGTGCCGAATTTTCCCTCAACCCACTTGGGATCATCGTTGAACTCTCCGTCGTGTCCATTGTCTGTAACATCTATGGCTTCTTTACCCTTGCCTTCATCAAAGGGCCAGTAGGCGACGAGTCCGTCTTCTGCAACATTGGCGATACTAAAGTTGGAAATAACGAGGAGTGCACACAGTGAAAAAACAAAAGTAACTTTGGGCATTGCAATTTCTCCTACGCAAAAGCGAAATTTTGGATTTATATCTTGGGGAACTTATGAATATTATAGCATATTTGTGAAAAAGAAGTGTAGAAAAATTAGGATTCGGTAAAAAAAATTCGGTTGGATTGGTAAAATATGCTGATTGTCTGAATCACTGATTATCACGGATTACACGGATTTCGCGGATAAGAAAAGAGGTTTTCTCTTAAAATTCGCATAACCGCACAATCTGCTTAACTTGCGGTTCGGCGAAAAGACATGATTCGCATCTAACATTTTGCACTTACAGCACTAAGTACTCTCAAGAGAAATTTCACCTATCGCTCTTTCAAGTCGTTTGACTGAGGGAAGTACGACCTTCGGTCGTTTACGAACAACTTTTCTGAACAGATGTTCAAACTCAACGCGAAGGAAGATAGACTGATCTTTTTGTTTGAACATGCGGCACAGCCATCTTGGATCCACCTTCTCATTAATTTTTGTGAGTATGGATCCAAACTCATCTTCCGTGAGCATATATTCAGATGCCAGCCGTTCTATCTCTCTCTGCAACAGTTCAAAACGTTCCAAGTCATCCTTAACAAACTTATCTGCGAGAGATTTGGCTGCAGCAGTTCCCGCAATGCCAGCACCTAATGAACCCACAATCCCTCCAATCAGTCCACCAGCCACAGTACCAATGCCGGGAAATATACTTCCGACTGCTGCACCGCCAATCCATCCCGCGGTGCCTGTCACAACACCAGTGGTGTTAATTGTGCTATTTTTTGCGAACTGTTGCCATGAAATTGAACGTTTGAAAACGGCTCGGTAGAAATCGGGTGTGCTTGTCACGACTGCCGCGACTGCCGCTGTAATGGCATTCGTGCGAAGTAGTCTTGATACATGGTTAACAGCAGCCGCACCAGCGACTGACTTCCCGAGGGATCCGGTGGCAATTCGACGGGCTACTTCCCTACCAGCAGGTGTGCGCGATATAGCCTGTATACCGTTACGAACCGATGTGGTCCCGAATGCTCCTATTCCAGTGCGTAATAACTGAGCACTCACGACCCCTGTAAAAATCATTGTGCTACCACTCAATACGGCGCAGCCAAGCGCAGCTATTGTTGCATCTTTGATGCTTTCACCGCGCCAGCGACTGTGTGCAAAGGTTACTGCAAATGAAATTGGAAACACAGATATTGAAGTTACAATCTGCGTTTTTGCATCAAAGATAAGGGAATCAATATTTCCGGCGCGTGCGATATTCTTCGCTTGTTGGTAGGTCACCGAACCTTGGCGGACTATTTTCTCTGCATCCGCGGAATTCTTGATCCCTGGGACTTTGCCTTGCTCAATCCGCTTACGCATGAATTTCACGCAATCTTCCCACTGATCTTTCGGCACCTCGAGCGTTTGTCCCGCATAACGATAATCTCCAGAGTTTGAATCAAACGCAGCAGCAACGGTTTTAGAGGCACTTTGATAATACTTGGATTGAAGGAGAACTCCATTGACAACTCGATCTGGACCGTTCAATTCGTTGGAAATTCCTATTACCTCGGCTATCTTACCTTGGAGTTTGTCATTCAAATTATTCGCATCCTCCGCTGCAAGACCCTGTCCACCTGGTGAAGGATACCTTAAGATTCGTGTTTGTTCTAACATTAAACTGGTTCTCCTTTTCAACCGAGTTAAGTTTAGAAACGCCTACTCATATTTTAATACATACTCAAGGCAAAACTCAAATAAATTAAGACTTACCTTACGCAGTTGGCTCATGAACTCTTCCGGTGCCCACAGAAGATATGGGACCGGAATTCATAGGTTAAATCAGAAAACTATCAACGTTGATATTCTTCACGAACAGATCTTAAGAAAAGGACACCAGATTTTGCGAATCGCTCGCAGATCTCTTCAGCAGTTGCATTATGCCCCTTTTTGTATAGAGTTCGGACAGTTTCTTCAACTTCGTTCTTTTGCGTTTGTTCCAGAAACCACAGTTCACTCTCAGGGATTTCCAAATAAATTTTCCCAACCTCCTCAGGTGTTATCAAGACATGCTTCTGCAAGGCTTTAATAACGTTTGATAAAGTAAGAGCATACCCTGGAATTTTTTCAAGGTAGTTTATAGATACTTTTATCCACGCGAGCACTTCATCATCTATCTCATCAATGAGTCCTATCCATTGGGACAACGGACTTAGAACCTCTTGATATTTCGCTTCATCACTATGTTGGAAAAGGACTTCAAACAAAGCACGCCACGCTGGTATAACTTTTACTTTCACTTTGTCAGATAGACTATCAGCGCGTCGGGCGAAAAAGTAAACCATACCCGCAAGCAGATTTGGATTGCCACTGTGTATCAACTGATAAATGAGGCTGGTTTTGTCATCTAAGGTCTCGCTGTCTTCTATCCAACCTGTACAGATGTGTTTGACGAGTCCTTCCAGTACTTCCGTATCAGTAAAGTGGGTGCTCAATGCTTTCCGATAGTGTCCGTGTGCTTTGAGCAGCAAGTAAAACTCTTCACGAACCCTTGGGTATAACAAATACCCAGAAAAAGCGGCTTGCCAATGGTCTTCATCCTGCTGTGGAAAGATGAGATTTATGTTGAGGCGAACCCACTCTTCATCAAGATATGACAGATAGGGTAGGTGAAATCCAAGCGTATAGGAGAATTCAAGGGAGGGTTCAACGCTTCGGTCTAATCTTTTGGTGAAATCCGCCCTGACGGTGTAGGGCCATCGGCAATCTACGTATTCAGACTCGTTAGTACGGGCGAACCGTAGGGCGTAGTCCATCACAGCCGAAAATACCCTACCTCTGTCTGAATTCAGAATATCGGTGCGGAGATTATCAAGGGTTGAAACACTCTGTTGTGTTTTATCTACAAGTATCAGGAGAATTTCTTCAGCGAGGGGCAAGAGTTGCGCGTCAAACGCATGTGTATCATCTTTTGTGCCTTCTGAGATCAAATCTGCTGTAGCAGAAAGCACCCAATTTCTATAGTTAAATCCCTCCTCGTGCTGCGCAATCCAAAACTGTTCTAATGAGAGGATATGATATATGAATTTGAGCAATGCTGCCCAATTAAATTCCTTCTTATCGCGCCATGCAGTGAGGAAGCCTTGTAAAAGGGCAGATTGGTACAGATTCCGAACATCTTGGAAAGGTAGTAGGTTATCCGTGAACCGCTGCGGGTTCGCTGTCACATATTCCGAAAGTGTATCTGCAAGTCCACGCCCTTCCAAGATAGGCAATCCGATATCTTCTTCCTTGTACCCCTCTAAATAAGCGACGATCTCAACATTTGACATCGCCGAGAGTTCTTTAGTTGACACAGGACGCACGGGCCCAATCGCGCCTGACTTTGGCATAGTTGCGGCGTTTCCTTTATTGGTTGCCGCAACATTCGCTTTGTGGAACTGATCGTATTTTTGGTAAGCGGCGGTAACCTTTTCATTACCAGTTTCCAAGAGTAGAGAGAGCCATTTCCGCCGTCTCTCAACAACAACTCTTGAGGTTAGTGCTGCGTCGATTCTATCCATCGTAATATCTGCTCCATTTCGTCTTCATCAAAGGTGTGGTTATAGGTTTCAAGCAATTCGGTAATCTCGGGTTCAAGCCTAACATCATCGAATGGATTGTCTTGCCATGTCCAAAACAGATGCTTCAGATCGTTGTAATGGTCGGTAATTGCCTTGAATGCAATCCGCCTGATAATAGCGATCGGATCCTGTAGCAGAGACTGGATTGTTCGCTCTATGCTATCAGGTTTCGCATACCGAAAGACAGAACTCGTAAAACTCACCATTAATTCGGCATAATTTGGGTGTGAAAGGAGCGAGAGATCGCTTTCAACGCGTTCTATAAAATCAAGTATAAATCTGTTCGCAACTGCAATTGCCCTGATTTTTTCTAGTGCCATCTGTGCTGCCTCAATGCCACATACATTCGTGATAGCGTGCCCATGTTTTTTGAGTGCGTCCTCAATCCAATAATCGTTCATTAAGGTTCGGATGTCTGGCTCAACCGATTCAACTTCAATCATTATTGTGAGTAGGGCAAGGGTTAGTTCCCGCTTACCACCATCGAGAAGTTTAGGTAGTATTGTTTGACCTATTTCCTGATCCATCAGGCCGTATTTCTGGATGGATTTCAATGCAGCTGCCATAAAAGTGATATGCTGAGGTTCTATCCGGTCTACAGGAAGTGTACCAATAATTTTGACAGTATATAGATCTGTCCGTCCATTAGCAATCCGCTCTCTGCTTTCATCTGTAATGGCATTGACAATGTCCACAAGGATATCAATAGGACACTCTGGGTGAGTAGAAACCTTCACCACATACTCCAAGGCATGCCAACGGGAACTATAGTAATATCCGGGCTGATCCGGAGATTCTTGAGGCACGGGATTCCGATCAGGATCGAACCATCCATCCTCTTTTAAGGGTTCTAACCATGCTGGAGATTCAAGTCTGCTAAAAAAATATGCGCGCCTTGCTTCGGATTCTAACAGATTACGCAAGGCACCTCTTCTCTCCTTAGTTGGTTCGGCAATCTGAATTCGATCCAATCTGTCAAGAAGATTAAGATAATTACCGACTAAGCCAGCTAATACACCTTCAAACTCAAGCCATAGCCCTTTAAAATCTTCTATCCTTCGCGGCGATCTCCATGCCCCGTGGCGGTGGGCAAACCTAGCAAAATTTCTAGTGACGCTTATCCATCTTTCAGCAAGTGGCGAGGGATTATCAATACCCAAGGCTATCAAAATTGAAACTCTGTGTCTTGGGATATCTTTGTAAGTAACTTCGACAGCACCAGGTATGTTGACGGTGAATTTAAAGGTATCTTCTCTCCTTCCTTTATATTGCAACGTTTCATCATTAGGCATGCGAATGTTAAACTCAAGTCTCTCTTTTAGGTTCTCAGCTAAAATGTCCCTTAGACCCCCATCTATCTCTCGCGCAATATGTGCTAACAGGCTTGCCGCGGTTTCTAAGTCTTGATGTTGTAGAATTCGGATTCCATCCAGATAATAGGCAGCTATTTCGGGACCAACATTTTTTAGATTTTGATAAATTTCACGTTGTCGGGCGTTTAACTCTGGGACACTACTCTTAACCTGACTCGGCACCTGCGATGAATCCTGCTCATCGTCAAAGCCATCGTTCATTCTTCCTTCACATCCTTCAACCTAAATTCAATAATCACATATTAACACATTCCAAGACGAATGTCAAACCATTTTGCAAGACACATGCCGCCCCGCTGGGGCTTTATTTAGCAGGGCACCACAGTACTATAAACATGTCGCCCCGCTGGGGCTAAAGAGCATCACTATAAACACAGAAATTCACTCAAATATAAGAAACAGTGGGATGGGACTTACGCAATTTTGATCATAGCACGCGCTGTTAGATGGGAACCCTGAAAAAACGTAGTCGGTCCCATGGCACAACCTAACAGGTTATGCTACAAAAGAGCACTACGTGTAAGTCCTATGGGATATTACACAGCACGCTCAATTGACCAGTGGCGATCGGTGCTTTGGACGACGGCGGCACCCGGCATGTCCATCTGTGTTAGCATATCATTGACTTCGGCAATGGTGAACGCGGCAAGGAAGGAATCGTAATACAATTTCTGCTGATACGGAGTGTCGTCAGCGGCATAGCGATCAACAAAGGCTTGTGCATCCGCTGGCGTTTCAGGACGGATAAGGTCACGGATAAGAATAGTTCCTTGGGGACGGGCAACTCTGCCCATCTCTTTGAGTGCGGACATCGCATCGTGGATGTGATGCACAATACTGTTGGAGATGAGTCCGTCAAAAGTGTTATCGGGATAGGGTAGGGTTTTGGCATCAACGAGTTCAAGGGTTATCCGATCAGTGAGACCGGCATCCGCGACGTGCCGTTTCGCTATCTTTAACATTTCTTCGGAGAGATCAATGGCGGTAATGCGGATATCGGGACAGCGTTGCGCGAGTAAGATTGGAATCTGCGAGGGACCGGTGCCGACATCAAGAAAATGCCCGGTACTGGCACCGAGAGCGACAACACGATCAACGAAAGCGCGGTCTACCTCGCCGTGCTGCATCGCATCGTAGGCTTCGGCGGCTTCCGCTGTGTCCATGACTTCTGGTTCTACAATTCTATCCATTCTGCTGTGCCTTCCCGATGAAGTTGAAAAAATAAATTAGGTCATCAACGGGCAATGAATTGCCCTACTACGAACGGTGCCGCTTGTAGTCGTTCGATTTATCGCACGTCGTGTGATATTTCTTGAATCTTGTAAGCCCTGGTTCAGACATTAATTTCGCAACGGTTAATGCATTCTGATGAATCTGGTCTGATTGAAATTGCGTGTACATACCAACCGCCATCGCGTCCATCGGCTTGATATTCTCAAGCGCGAGTTGAAAGGCATCACGCGGTTCGTTCCGACCTGCCGCTAACACCTTTATCGCTATTATCGGCATCGGTATTGCCTGTATCGCGGCAAATGCGGTGTACCGATCGTCCGGCAGATAGAGCTCCCTATGTCTTGTATGATTATACAACGCGCAGACATAAAAGTCAACATCATATCCCTCAGTGTAGCAGTACTTGAGAACCTGCGGATCATGCGTGCCAATTCCGACTGCACAACCGAGGTCGCGGATACGTTTGAGTCCATCGCGTAAGGAACCGAGTCGTCCTTCGGCATACAGTTTATCGGTTGTGCCACCGTGGTGGTAGATAGCAATTGGTTTATAGCGCGCGATAATCTGTAAGTAGTCGCCGAGGTTTGCGTATTCTGTATCTTTTGGCGTTTGAGCGATCCACTGAATTGTGCCACCGGCGTTCCAATATTCGTTGAGTGTCCGCATGATATGCCTATCGGCGCGAGCGAGGACGGTGTTAATGCCGTTTTCCTCAGCTTGCCGAAGGTCTGCCATAATTTGGTGCGCCGTATAGTAATCCTCCATGGCTTCCGATGCTGCCGCGGAGTGGTGCGAAATGCCGCTATACGGGTTGCCGCCGATAATAAGTCGTGTGATATGATGGGATGCGATAGAAATTGTCGGTATTTTCATCATTTATTTTGTAAAGTCCTGTTTTTCTTGAGAAACTCGGAGACTTCAGAGTTCCTTCCTACTTCCACTTAAATTCACTTGCGGGGTCATGATTCTTTTTTATGTCGGTTTTGTCAATTATACCGTTTGGACGTGCATAAAACGTAAATTGGTAGGTATAACCGGTGGATATGTATGTTCCACTTACTGCCCGCATACCGCGGGAATGGATCGGATGGTCTTGTCGGAGTTGGGATCCCAACATACGGCTTTCTTGCCTGGGTAAGAAACCATGGACAGGAATTTGCCAGATATAGGTTTGCCAACCTGTTCCGTCATCATTGACTTCGCCCGGCGATCCCCATTTTTGGATCGCTTTTGAGATGTGTACGCCCTTCCATCTACCTATAGTTTGCTGGATTTTCTCATCTGGCGAGAGTTCTAAGGTAGAGGAATGTGGACTATTTCTCAAATGTGCTGGTGCCGTACATCCTGACAGTAAAATGCTCGCGATAAACGCCAAGTATAAAGGGAACGCAAATCTATTCATTTTCAATCCCCCCTTTTGATTTCACCCCATGTGGTTGTGAGCAACTGTGGCTGTGGCGAGACAGGTAAAGCCGATGGGTCAAACCAATCGCCTACATAATTACTTCCATCGTGTGTAAGTTGCGTGGTGCCACGCGTTACCACATTGATTTTGAAAATCTGAGATTTATTTTGAACTGTCCGAGAATAGACAAGTTCATCACCAGATGGCGACCAAGCGAGCACTTTTCCACCCATGAGGAAAATCCCGTCAACCATCCGTTGAAGTCCACTCCCATCGCGATTGGCGATATATATCGACTGCTGCGGCGGTTCTCGTCTATACAAGGCAAAAGCAATTTTGTTGTGAACAGGCGACCACGCCGGTTGCCACCTTCGCGCGTTATCATCCGGCAGAAGGGTCTCTTGTTTGCGGGTTTTTAGGTTGATAAATCGGATTTGGCGGCTCGCCCAATGAATCTCTCCATGTACAACATAGGCAATTTCTGTTCCATTCGGGGACCAAACAGGCTGTTCACCATCCGCTTTTTCCATTTCCACAACGCGGTTTACCGATGTTCCATCCGCTCTGGCAGTATAGATGCTAAGAAATTTAGTATCAGGGTCCCTTTGAGAATAAGCAATTCTTTTCCCATCCGGGGACCAAGTGGGGTAAAGTCTAAATGCGGGTGCCGTTCGAAACACGGGTCGCTCACCGCCTCCATCAGCTCGCATAATATAGAGATCACGCTCCCCACCTCGGTCAGAAATAAAGAGTATCTCCTCTCCCATTGGTGAACAAACCGGATTGAAATCGCGTGAGCGGTGATTGGTTAATCTTACCTGTTGACTTCCATCGGGATTCATCATATAAATTTCCAAGTTGCCATCCCGATTGGACGAAAAGATAATTTTTTCAGTTGTGAGCGGTTTCGCAGAAACGGCACACAGCAGTCCGAAACTTAAGCAATAGCAGAAGAAAACACGTAGCACTTTCATAGAAAATCTCCCTCACCGTTATGCGTGGGTTGCACCAAATTTAAAATATCTGCTTTACTTCTCAAACGCCCTGAGACTGTATTCCGTGCCAGTAAATACTCGCGATAAACCTAATTAGAACGGTTATTAGGACAGGTTGCTACACAACCTTTCAGTTATCGGCTATCGGTAAAAGAGAGTTCAATTTAATGAAAACCTATGAACCGATAACCGATAACTGATAATCAACAACTATAACATAAACAGGTAAATAGCAATTTCTATGCCAATTTTTAAACAATGAAAAAAACAGGAGATATTACGGATTTAGTGGGTTTGGCGTGTGTGCTGAATGCACGAAACGGGGCAAACAGAAAGATGATTGCACGGATTTGTGCAGAGATGAAAAATAGGAGGGGTTACCGGAGAGCAAGCGTGTTGTGCAGAAAGGGTTAGCACACATAGCCTGAAACGAAGTGGAAGGCGGGTCTACGGAAAAGCACATCACCGCTTAAACCCGCCTGAACGAACCGCAAGGAAAATTTAAAAAATGGCGATCGGATTGCCGGGGGAACCCGTTGCACCTTTGAGACGTAGCGGAGCGAAACTGAAGGCGAATTCGTAAACCTTCGCTGCTGCTAACTCCTCCGTGATAATGTTCTCAAGGTTGTAAATGCCGTGCTTAACGATAAATAGCTGATGCACCGGAAACGCGAGGGTCTCATCAGGATTCGGGACGACCTCGATTCCCCAGTTATCACAACACAACATCACAATTTTCTGGTCGACGAGGTATTGTCCTGCTTCTAATCCGATACCGGGTTCCGTGGTATTGTAGCGATCATTGTCCGTCATCCAGAACTTACCCCAACCGGTGTGGATGATGACGACATCGCCCGGGGTAATTTGGACGCCCTGTTTTTTCAAGGCACCTTCCAGATCGGCACGCGTAATTTCATAACTATCGCTGAGGTGTTCAACACCTTTATAGCCAGCGACATCAATCAGTACACCACGCGTCACGATGGGTCCCACGTTTTCGACACCGAGTTCCGTAAGTCCTTCAGCCTTGGCGAAATCGCGTTGGTCCAACCCGTTGTAGTAGAGGTCGCCGATACCGATGTGACCAAGCCCGTCAAATTGCGTACCGATCTGTCCGATCTCGCCGCTGAAGATCTCCTCAAACCACGTCGTTTTGTTTTCACCGAGTGGTCCCGACATCGCTGGAATCCGCAGACTATAATGCCGCGTCCCAAAGACAGGAATACCACTTTCGTAGACTCTGCCGAGTTGATAGACTTCACCCTTTTTAATCAAACTGGCGGCTTCTAATACTTTCTCTGGTGTTAATCGGTTAGCAGCACCCCGCCGATCATCGGCACCCCACTCGGAAGGAAACCACGATTCTTGTGTGAGGGTAACGGTTGCTGTGAGGGCAAGTAAGCCAAAGACAAGCCCAAATAAAATAAAACGCTGGTATTTTTTCGACTTTTTGAACATAATTACCTCCTGAAATAGTTGTCAGCCGTCAGGGTGGATTTTTCCAAAAAAAAATCCTTTCAGCAATCAGTCACAAGAGGTTAATACGAAATAAAATCCTCTTAACTGATTACCGATAACTGATTACTGACAGTCATTAACGAACAGATACAGACCCTGTACCTACAGATGACAAGGGGTTCTATGGACCTTACTTCAATTGCCTTAATTTTGTTGTCCGCATTTTGCCACGCCTTATGGAATTTCTATAGTAAATCCAGCAGAGATACACGAATCCTCTTTTTTTGGTGCGGATTTTACACCGTAGCCATAGCGTTCATTGCCTTTGGTATCAAACATCCGGTAGTTCCGAAACCAGTATGGGGCTATATTGCTGGCTCTGCCTTTGTTCACCTGTTATACAAGTTGTCTTTGACGCACGCTTATACCGTTGGCGAGATTTCATTCGTCTATCCCATTGCGCGCTCCGCACCAGCTTTCCTACCGCTCTTCGCCTTTCTTTTTCTAAAGGAACGAATTTCCGCGCAAGGTCTGATAGGTATCTTATGTGTGATGACCTCTATACTACTCTATCAACAACGCGAAAAACATATCCAATTCAAAACATTCTTTCGCTACCTTCGCAAACCGGATTCCCTCTGGGCTTTTGCGACCCTGGCGAGTGTCATTGGGTACTCACTGATAGACAAGCAAGGGATGTCTGAATTTCATCGCTATTCGGCGGATACCCCTTTATGGCGAGCCGTGACCTACTATTTAATGGAGAACAGTATCTCGCAAGTGTTTTACGGGTTGTCCTGTCTCGCTCGGTTTCCACACCAACAAGTTATCCAGATCGGGCGCACAGAATGGAAGCGTGCATTCGCTATTGTCGGGCTCTCGTTGGTATCCTATTCGCTTATCCTCTACGTCTTGATGACAGAAAAGGTCAGTTACGTAACAGCGGTTCGGCAGTGTTCTGTCATTTTCGTCGTTTTGCTCGGTGGGTACGCCTTGAAAGAGACCTATACAAAACGGCGCTTGATCGCGGCTGTTGTAATGATACTCGGCATCTTTTTGATAGCCAATTTTTAATTTTTAATTATACCTTGCGGTTCGGTCAGGTGAAGTGGCTAAATAACGCTAATCAACGTATATCCGCCTGCGCCGTTGTTGCAGGCTATATCTTTAGCACTATCAAGGAAATAGTCGGTTTTGGAATCCCAATGCTTTAGCGTTGGGAGGAAAAACCGCTCTCGTATGTGAGTCCATAGCGTTTTTTTTGAAAAAACACTTGACATTTTTAGCAAATTATGGTTTAATAGATGTATCGTGTTGGACCGACATTTCCAGCGTTACCGCTTGGTAACGTGTCGGTTTCCTCCCACTGGAAAGCGGATAAATGCACGATACACGATACACCATGAGATTAACCTTTAAGTATCCTGTGTATCCGACACAGGAAGAAAAAAGAATATTAGAAAAGTGGTTGGCACACCTTTGCGACCTTCAGAACTCGGCTCGCCACGATAGACTCGTTGCGTATGAGACGGAAGGTGCTTTTGTGTCGCTCTCTGACCAGCAAACCCTTCTCAGGGTCGCGCGCGAGACGTATAACGACTTCCGTGAAGTTCCCCAAGATTTTCAAAACCATGCCCTCCGCAGAAACGACAAAGCG
>Ga0209543_1000278_pt1 | contig 71615 bp, 70 predicted proteins | sample MesohylFT_FD_187296 | JGI IMG/M metagenome (GOLD analysis project Ga0209543, IMG submission 187296) | Host-associated microbial community of the marine sponge Aplysina aerophoba from Gulf of Piran - sponge mesohyl, lysed by freeze-thaw... | ecosystem: Host-associated > Porifera > Sponge >...
AAGTGGATCAGAAGGAGACGCGCCGCAGCGTGACCCGCACGAGTGAGGGCCAACGCCGCAACCATCCGCCTCGAAGGAGCACGACTCCTTAAGGAAACGCCGTCTAACCATTAAGGAAATGCCATTGCTCGGACAGGGGAGCGGCGCATGACGGCGAGTCTCGATGTCGAGCGCCTCCTCCCGGCGCCCGGACATGGACCTGCAGAGCGCAATGTCCGCCTCGCGTTCTCGAACGGGCGTATCGCCGCAATCGAAGGGACCGAGCAGCCGTGCCGCGACGGAGGCATCGCGCTCCCCGCCATGGTCAATGCCCATGACCACGGCTACGGCGTGCTCCCGCCCGCATTCGGCGGCGCCGATGACGCGCTGGAATGCTGGATCGCCTCCTTCAGCAGGCCGGCGATCGAACCCCGTCTCGAGGCCGCCGTTGCGTTCGGACGCATGGCGCTGTCCGGTATCGGGGCAACCGTGCACTGTCACAACTCGCTGGCCGCGGACAGTCTGTTGGCCGAGGCTGCAGGGGTTTCCCGTGCCGCGGCCGACATCGGCATACGCGTCGCGTTCTCGTGCCCGGTCCGGGACCGCAATCCCTGGATATACGGGGATCAATCCGATCTCCTGCCCTACCTGCCGCCGGAGGACCGCGCCCGGATGGGCGCCGCTCCCGCAGACGATACTCCGGCACTTCACCTGGTCGAGCAGGTCGAGGCCGTCGCTGCCGCCCACGAAAACGACCTGTTCCAGGTGCAATACGGCCCGATCGGGCCGCAGTGGTGCCACGACGTCACGCTCGAGCGCATCGCGGAGGCATCCGCGACACATGACCGCCGCGTCCACATGCACCTGCTGGAATCGCGGCGCCAGCGGGAGTGGCTGGACGCCACCTACCCGCAGGGCATCCTTCGCTTCCTCGACGATATCGGCCTGCTTTCGCGCCGGTTGACGCTGGCCCACGGGGTACACCTTACCGACGACGAATGCGCCCTGCTGGCCGAACGCGGCGTCACCGTGGTCGTCAATACCTCGTGCAACCTGAGAATGCGGTCCGGCCTGGCGCCTGTCGCGCGCTTCGTGCGGCACGGGCTGCGTTTCGGGTTCGGGCTCGATGGCTGCGCGCATGATGACGACCAGGACTATTTCCGCGATCTGCGTCTCGCCTGGCGGCTGCACAACGGTACTGGCCTGGAGCCGGCGTTTCCTCCGGGCCGCCTGTTCGATGCGGCCTGCCGCGACGGGTTCCGGTGTATCGACGGCAGCAACGACTATGGCCGGATCGTTCCCGGAGCCAGGGCCGACCTGGTCGTGCTGGACTACGACGGCATGCGCAGCGACTTCCTGGTTTCGGACGAAGACGAACTCGACGTGATCCTGACGCGCGCGACTTCCCGCCATGTGCGCGGCCTTATGGTTGCCGGGCGGGAGGTGGTGAGGGACGGCACCCTGACGGGCCTCGACCTGCAGGACGCCGAACGCGAACTCATGGAACATGCCGGGGGAACGGTTGCCGCCGATCCTGAATGGTCGGCTCACCACCGACTCCGCCGCAACGCCGTGCGCGCGTACTACGCCGACGCGAAGCACCTCGACGACAGTGTCGATTGAGGCGGCATCGGCCTGTGCACCGCACCTCTCGTCAGGGCTTGCGAATTCTGCTGCCCGAGACCGGGCCCAGCCGGACCGACCGGCCCGGGAAAGGGCGGGGGCGGGCCGAAACCCGCCCCCGGGGCAGCCCTATTTCAGGGCTTCGTCGGTAATCACGTGCGTCCAGGCTCCTTCCGGAGCCATGGTGATGACCGGGTTCGAGCCACCCTTCAGAAGCGTCTGGACGGTGCGCTCGTAGTCGGCGGGAACCAGCGCACCGTTGCTGCCTGCGGTCAGCTTGGCGATCTCTCCCATCATCCGCTTCTGGTGCTTTTCGGTCTGGGCGCCGGTCGCGTCGTTCTCGAGCACGATGTCAGCGGCGGCATCCGGATTCTCCTCGGCCCATTTCCAGCCTTTCATCGACGCACGCACGAAGCGGACCATCTTGTCGCGGAAGGCGGCGTCTTCCAGCGCGGTTTCAAGCACGTAGATGCCATCCTCCAGCGTGGCGACGCCCTGGTCCTCGTACTTGAAGACCACGAGGTCATCGGCCGAAAGACCGGCGTCGATGACCTGCCAGTACTCGTTGTAGGTCATGGTCGAGATGCATGCGGCCTGGCCCTGAAGGATCGGGTCGACGTTGAAGCCCTGTTTCAGGACGGTCACGCCCTGCTCGCTGCCGTCGGTCGGGATGCCGAGCTGGCTCATCCAGGACAGGAACGGATACTCGTTTCCGAAAAACCACACGCCGATGGTCTTGCCCCGGAAATCTTCCGGCGTCGTGATGCCCGTGTCCTTGCGGCAGGTCAGCATCATGCCCGAACTCTTGAACGGCTGGGCGATGTTGACGAGCGGCAGGCCCTTCTCACGGGTGGCAAGCGCCGATGGCATCCAGTCGAGGATCACGTCCGCGCCGCCACCGGCCAGAACCTGGGGAGGCGCGATATCCGGGCCGCCGGCCTTGATTTCCACCTCCAGGCCTTCCTCGGCATAGAAACCCTTGTCCGCGGCGACGTAATAGCCGGCGAACTGGGCCTGGGTGACCCACTTGAGCTGAAGCGTGACCTTGTCTGCCGCCTGCGCGAGGCCTGCCGACAGGGCGAAGGCCGCCGCTGCAAGTAGTGCTGTACGTTTCATTCTTTCTCTCCCCGGCTTGAACAGGTGTGTCTGCCGCTACTCCCGGACCGACGGATGCCAGTGGGTGACCGTTCGCTCTACCAGCGTCACGCATCCGTAGAACGCCGATCCCGCGAGAGCTGCGACCGCGATCTCGGCCCAGACCATGTCCAGGGCCATGCGTCCGATCTCGGTCGAAATGCGGAATCCCATTCCCACGGTCGGTGTTCCGAAAAACTCTGCAACGATGGCGCCGATCAGCGCAAGGGTCGTGCAGATCTTCAGCCCGTTGAAGATGAACGGCCCGGCCGCGGGCAGGCGCAGTTTCCACAGTGTCTGCCAGTAGCCAGCCGCGTAGGTGCGCATGAGGTCCCGCTGCATGGGCTCGGACATGCGCAGGCCTGCTATCGTGTTCACCAGCATCGGGAAAAAGCACATCACCACGACCACGGCAGCCTTCGAGTGCCAATCGAAGCCGAACCACATGACCATGATGGGGGCGATACCGACGATGGGCAGGGCCGCGGCGAGATTGCCCATGGGCAGGAGGCCCCTTTGCAGGAACGGCGAGCGGTCGACGGCAACAGCCATGAGGAACGCCGCACCGCAGCCCATGACATAGCCCGGCAACACCGACCGGATCACCGTTTGCACGAAGTCGGCCCACAGGACCGGCAGGTTGCCCGCAAACGCTCCGGAAATCACCGACGGTGCCGGCAGGATGACAGCCGGCACCTCCAGCCCGCGCACCAGGCCCTCCCATATCACCAGCAGCGAGATGCCGAAGATGGCGGGGACCAGAATGCGCGTCGCCCGACCCGAGCGCCGCACCAGCAGAATGTTGGCGCCCCAACCGCCGAGCCATGCGGCAATGGCAAGCGCGACCCCGTTCACCGCGCCTGTCCGGTACGCCGCAGCACCGCGCGCTGGGCCACGCCGATGGCGCCCACCATCAGGGCTGCGCAGATCGCGGCACCGAAGAGCGCCGACCAGATGATCAGCACCTGGCCGTAATAGCTTCCGTTCAGCATCCGTGCGCCGAAGCCGCCCTGGCTGCCGGTGGGCAGTTCGCCGATGATCGCGCCCACGAGCGCAATGGCGACGGCGACCTTCAGCGACGCAAACAGATAGGGCAGCGAGGAGGGCCAGCGCAGTTTCCAGAACACCTGCCAGGCGGACGCACTGTAGGTGCGCATCAGGTCGAGCTGCATGCCGTCGGGCGCGCGCAGCCCCTTCACCATGCCGACCGCCACCGGGAAGAAACTGAGGTAGGCCGAGATCGAAGCCTTCGCGACCAGTCCGGATATTCCGACATTGTAGAGCACCACGATGATCATCGGTGCAACGGCCAGGATGGGTACGGTCTGGCTGGAGATGATCCAGGGCATGACGGAGAGGTCCATCGCCCGGTTGTGCACGATGCCGACGGCCAGGAGAATCCCGAGGGCCACTCCCATGACGAAACCCAGCAGGGTCGCCGAAAGCGTGATCCACCCGTGATAGACGAGACTGCGCCTGGAGGTGATGCGCTTGTTCGCCGTGGTTTCCCAGATCTCGACGGCAACCTGGTGCGGAGCGGGCAGAACGGGGCGCTTCTGGGACATGGTGGCCGGGACAATGTCCGCCCAGCCGATCTCCACACCCGCACGGGCCGCCTGGTCACGCTCCCACCTGGCGTTCAGGCCGACGGCGGCGACATACCACACCGCCACGATGGCAAGGCAGATCACTGCAACCGGCAGGATGTTCCGCATCAGCCCACTGGCCCGATACATCCCGGACGGCGGCCGCCGGACCCTGCGTCACACTGCAGGCTCGCGGGCGCCGGGCACGGTCCGGGCAGGAGAGGCATCGTCGACAAGCTCCCATCGCATCGATCGGTCAGACCGGCACTGTGCAGAAAGCGCCGTCGGGGTACCAGTCGGAATTCCGCTGGTCGTCGCGTTACTCGTCCCGGCCGGCGTGTCCCGAGCGCAGGCCTTCGCGTACACGCGTGGCCAGTTCCAGGAAGGTCGCACTCTCGCGTATGCCGAGCGGACGCTCTGCCGGCAGCGGGCTTTCGATCACGTCGATGATCCGTCCCGGCCTCGGGCTCATCACCACGATCCTGGTCGAGAGGTACACGGCCTCCGGTATGGAATGGGTCACGAAACAGACTGTCTTTCCGGTGCGGGCGTGCAGCGCCAGCAATTGCTCGTTCAGATGGTCGCGTACGATTTCGTCGAGCGCGCCGAAGGGCTCGTCCATCAGCAGCAGGTCCGCATCGAATGCGAGCGCGCGCGCGATCGAGGCCCTCTGCTGCATTCCCCCGGAAAGCTGCCAGGGGAACATGCGGCCGAAGTCGCCGAGGTCGACGAGATCGAGGGCGCGCCTGACCCGCTCGATCCGTTCCTGCGCCGGGTAGCCCATGACCTCGAGAGGCAGGCGCACGTTCTTCTCGATGGTCCGCCACGGATAGAGACCCGCCGCCTGGAACACGTAGCCGTAGGCCCGGTTCAGCCGCGCCTGCCCGGGTGTCATTCCGTTGACGGTGATCGTGCCGCCGGTCGGCTGCTCCAGGTCCGCGATCACGCGCAGCAGTGTCGTCTTCCCGCACCCGGAGGGGCCGATGAAGCTGACAAACTCGCCCGGCGCCACCTCCAGGTCGACATCCGACAGTGCATGGACGGGGCCGTCCCTGGTCTGGAAGACCAGGTCAAGCGAGGATGCGACGACCGCACCCGCACCGGTCATCACGGACCGCCGCCCCGCGGGCTGCACGGTGTTCGAACGCCCGGGCGACTCAAACCCCGCTCGGGATGTTCAGCGGGTTGCGCTGGACCTTGCGCGGTGCGGTCAGCTCCTTCCAGCGGGCGAGTGCTTCATGCACGGCAGGGAACGCGCGCCGGCGCACGAACCGCCCGCGCCCGGGCCGGGGCTGCGAGTTCTTGCCGTGTTCCCAGACAACCTCGCCGCGGCTCAGCGTGTAGCGGGCCTGGGCCGAGACCTCCACTCCCTCGAAGACGTTGTAGTCGATGATCGATTTCTGGGTGGTGGCAGAGATCGTCTTCTTGATGTTCGGGTCCCAGACCACGACATCGGCGTCCGCCCCTTCGACGAGTGCGCCCTTCTTCGGATAGACGTTGAGTATCTTCGCGATGTTGGTGGAGGTGACTGCCACGAACTCGTTCGGCGTGAGCCGGCCGGTATCGACGCCCTTGGTCCAGAGCACCGGCATGCGGTCCTCGAGCCCGCCGGTTCCGTTGGGGATCATGGGGAACCCGGCAAGACCCATGCGCTTCTGGTCCGTGGTGAAGGCCGCATGGTCGGTCGCCACCACCTGGAGCGACCCCGCCGCCAGCCCGTTCCAGAGCCCGTCCTGGTGCACCTTGCCGCGGAAGGGCGGCGACATGACGCGTTGCGCGGCGTAGTCCCAGTCCTGGTCGAAATACTCCGACTCATCCAGCGTGAGGTGCTGGATCAGCGGCTCACCGTAGACCCGCATGCCCTTCTGGCGCGCCCGCCGTATCGCCTCGTGCGCCTGCTCGCAGGAGACATGCACGATGTAGAGCGGCACGCCCGCCGCGTCGGCGATCATGATCGCGCGGTTGGCGGCCTCGCCCTCCACTTCCGGCGGGCGCGAAAAGGCGTGTCCCTCCGGACCGGTGAGACCTTGCTCCATGTACTTTTCCTGCAGCGCCGCCACCACGTCGCCGTTCTCGGCATGGACGAGCGGCATCGCTCCGAGCGCGGCGCACCGGCGGAACGACGCGAACATCTCGTCGTCATCGATCATCAGCGCGCCCTTGTAGGCCATGAAATGCTTGAAGGTGTTGATCCCCCGCCTGACGACCTCGGCCATCTCGTTGTGGATCTGCTCGTTCCAGTCCACGATCGCGCAGTGATAGCCGATATCGATGCAGATCTGGTCCTTCGACTTGGTGTCCCAGGAATCGACAGCGCTCAGCAGCGAACCGTCCTCGCCGGGCAGCACGAAGTCGACCAGCATGGTCGTCCCGCCGGTCGCCGCCGCCCAGGTGCCTGACTCGAATGTCTCGGCGGCGGTCGTGCCCATGAAGGGCATTTCCAGGTGGGTGTGCGGGTCGATCCCGCCGGGGATCACATATGCCTGCGAGGCATCGACGACCTCGTCGCCAGTCAGGTTCTCGCCGATCGCGGCGATCTTCTCGCCCTCGATCAGCACGTCGGCCTTCCAGGTCCGGTCCGCAGTGAGGACGGTGCCGCCCTTGATGACTTTGCTCATTCGAGGCCTCCGCTCATTCTCGTTTCCAGGGGCGCCGGGGCCCGTGCCTCAGTCCAGGAGCTCCGCCGACTCCACCACCGCGTGGCAGAGTACATCGCACCCCCGGGCAGCCCATTCCGGCGTAATCTCCTCGGCTTCGTTGTGGCTCAGCCCGTCGACGCACGGGCACATCACCATCGCCGCCGGCGCGACCATGTTGATCCAGCAGGCGTCGTGGCCCGCACCGGAGACGATATCCATGTGCGAATACCCGAGCCGTTCGGCCGCATCGCGGACAGCCCTGACGCAGCCATGATGGAACTCGGGTGGATCGAAGCTGCCCACGATCTCCATCTCGATCTCGCAGCCCAGCGCCTCGCACAGCGCGGGTGCCTTCTCCCGTACCTCGGCCACCATCCCCTCCAGCGTCTCCAGGACGTGGCTGCGAAAGTCGATCGTGCAGACGACCCGGCCCGGAATGATGTTGCGCGAGTTCGGATAGACATCGACATGCCCGATGGCGCCAACCGCATTGGGCTGGTGCTTCATCGCCACCTCGTGCACCAGTTCGGTGATCTGGGCCAGGCCTCGTCCCGCATTCCTGCGCATGCGCATGGGCGTCGAGCCGGTGTGGCTTTCCTTGCCCCTGATCCGGCACTCGATCCAGCGCAGCCCCTGGCCGTGGGTGACGACACCGATATCGCACTCCTCGGCCTCGAGGATCGGCCCCTGCTCGATATGCAACTCGAAATAGGCATGCATCCTGCGCGCGCCGACCTCTTCCTCGCCGCGCCAGCCGATGCGCTCCAGCTCGTCCCCGAAGCGCTTGCCTTCGGCGTCGGTCAGGCCGTAGGCCCAGTCCTGCGCATGCACGCCGGCAAACACGCCCGACGCCAGCATGGGCGGCGCGTAGCGCGTCCCTTCCTCGTTGGTCCAGTTGATGACGACGATCGGGCGCTTCGTCCTGATGCCCAGGTCGTTCAGGGTCCGCACGATTTCGAGTCCGCCGAGCACTCCGAGTACGCCATCGTACTTGCCGCCGGTCGGCTGCGTATCGAGGTGACTGCCGACAAAGACCGGCAGCGCGTCCGGGTCGGTTCCAGGGCGGGTGGCAAACATGTTGCCCATCTGGTCGAGGCCCATCTCGCAACCGGCCGCCTCGCACCATTTCCGGAACAGCGCGCGGCCCTCGCCGTCCTCGTCGGTCAGCGTCTGGCGGTTGTTGCCGCCTGCCACGCCGGGACCGATCCGGGCCATGTCCATCAGACTGTCCCAGAGCCGTTCGCCGTTGATCTTCAGGTTCTCCCCGGGGGCGGGCATGGGCACCTCACAATCACGGATCACGCTGGAAAACGACGCTAGCAAGCTCCTTGGGCCGGTCAAGCGGAAAGTCGGTCCGAGCCGGCGCGGCCTGCGCCGGCGGCAGCTTTGTCACCGGAACGCCGGAATGATCGACCTGCCGTACTCGGCGATGATTTCTTCCTCGTCCCCGTTGTCGAGATAGATGTTGAACTGGGTGACGCCCGCCGCCTGGAGCTGCTCCAGTTTCGCCACGTGTTCCGCCGGTTCGCCGAGCACGCTGAATCCGTCGATGATGTCGTCGGTGATGAAGTCGAGGAAGGCGTTGTCGCTCTGTCCGTGCTTCAGGTAGTCGTAGCCCCTGCGGCCCTCGATATAGGCCGTGAGCGAGGGCGGAATGTCCTCGCGGTCGGCACCGTATCTCTCGACGATGTCGGCCACGTGGTTCCCGACCATGGCCGGGAACCAGCGCGTCGCCTCCCGGCAGGTTTCCCGGCTGCCGAAATATGCCGGCGCGGCGGACATGACGCGGTAGCCCGACATGTCCCGCCCCGCGCTCCGGCCCGCCGCGATCGCCTGGTCGGCAAGCCACCTGCAGATCGAGGGCTCGGCGATCTGGAGAACCAGCCCGTCACCGACCCGGCCCGCCGAGTCCAGGGCCTTCGGGCCGTAGGCGGCAACCCAGACCGGAAGTTCGTAGCCCGTTGCCCAGGGGAACTTCATCGGATGCGGCACAGAGCCGTACCGGACTTCCTCGCCGCGCACCAGGGCGCGGACGACATGGATGAATTCTTCCATCCGGGCCAGCGACGCCGGCCTCCTGCCCATGACCCTGACGGCGCTGTCGCCGCGGCCGACACCGATGTCGAAACGGTTGTCCGACTGCAGCGCCAGCGAACCGAAGAGCGAGGCCGCCGCGGACCAGTCGCGGGTGTTGGGGTTGGTCACGCACGGGCCGAAACGGAGTGTTTCGGTGTGCTCCATGCACATGGCCATCGCCGGGTAACTCTCGCGCCAGAGGATGTGGCTGTCGTAGAACCAGCAGTGGGAGAACCCCACATCCTCGGCCTGTTTCACCAGTACACGCGCCCGATCGGGCTCCACGAACCCCTTGAAGGTAATTCCGAATTCCATGTCCGTCTCCCGGGCACCAGGGCATTCCGGCTTCGTTGACCTGACTTCAACGAATGATTCTCCGAAACAGTATGCCCGGTTTGTCGGGATGAGGCACCGTTCTGTCGTCAGGCAACCCCAGTTCATCCGTGCTCGGCTCAGCACGTGCTTGCGGGCCTTCCGCAGCGGTCCGGACGATCCGGATGAAGAACCTGCCGTACTCGAAGCCGGAAGCCTTCTTCGTCGCCCGCCTCCGGTTGATGAAGACGTATCAGCGATTACAGGGTGCCGGCATGTTCCCGAGGCGGGTCGCGGAGCTGACGCGCGCGGCGACGCAGCGGCTTCGCGAACCGGGCGCCGGGATCCGGTGCCTGTCGGCAACGCTTCTGCGGGGCCGGGATGCGTCGGAATTTCGAACTGCCAGCCGCCCCACGGCCCGACAGGCCGGAGCTGACCGGCGGGGCACCATATCGGCCGGCGGGAAACGTCTTGTGGCGGTATCGCTCCGGCGCCGTGTCCGGTCCCGGCCGGTTGATCTACCGACCGTCCCGGGAACGTGGACGGGCGTTTCCGGCGGGCGCGGGAAAGGCATGTTCCGGCCGGTACTCCTTGAAGCTCGACAGGAACTGCGCGTCGCACTCCCGCTGCCAGGACGATCCGGGCAGGACCGCCGAGACGCAGGGATAGTTCCTGCGGAACGCGCGGGTGCGCTGTGTCGTCTCGATGGCGATGGCGACCAGGCCGCAGACGCGGCCCTCCTGGCGTTCGACCAGCGCGATGGCGCCCTCCATCGTGCCGCCGGTCTCGATCCACTGGTCGACCAGCAGGACCCGGGTGCCCGGGGTGAAGGCCGGCAGGCGCATCTCCATCTTCTGGGTCCGGCCCGAGTAGTTCGTAAAGGGGATTATAAGGAAAGCTTGGCGGCTCATGCCGCCCGCCTCGAGACGTTCCCCGGGGAGTTCCTGTGTCGAAAGCCCGACAGCGTCATGCGGCCTGCAGGGCCTGAATCGAAGACCTGCAGGCGCTTTCTGCTTGCATGTTCCATGCTATTTCATGTATTTTTCACGTATTGTTCGGGAGACGCCGCATGCCGGACGAGACGAAACCGCAGCGTGCACACCGCCAGGTCACGTACCGTCTGCTGCCGCAGACGCGGGACAACTGGCGCCGCCTGGAGCGGGTGCTGGAGGCGCAGCGCCAGCTTTACAATGCCGCCCTGCAGGAGCGGTCGGACGCCTGGCGTCTCGCAGGCGTTTCCCTGACCTGGCAGGACCAGTTCAGGAGCCTGACGGCGTGCCGCAGGGAGATCCCGGAGATGGCGGCGGTGCCGGTCGCCATCCAGCGCGGCACCCTGAAGCGGGTGGACGAAGCCTTCCGCGGCTTCTTTCGTCGGGCAAGGGCCGGGCAGAAGCCCGGCTACCCGCGCTTTCGTGGCCGGCGGCGGTTCAACAGCATCTCCGTGTACTCCGGCGTAAGGGTGGAAGCGGGCAGGCTGCGTCTTCCCGGTTTCGGCTGGATGACGGTGCGGCGGCGCGGCGGCACCCCGTATCCGGACGCCCGTCCGGTTTCGGCGGTGCTCAGGCGCGAGGCCGGGCGCTGGTATGCCGTGGTCTGCCATGCGGTCGCGGTTGCGCAGCCGGAGGATGACGGGACCGCGATCGGCATCGACATGAACGCCGGCCAGGTCGCGGCGAGCGATGGACGGCTGTTCCACGCCCCGGACACGCGCCGCCTCGAGGCCCGTAAACGCCGGTATCAGCGCATGGTTGCGCGTCGCAGGCGCGCAAGCCATCGCCGTGATCGCGCCCGTCGGCGTCTCGCCAGGACGGCTCGCCGCATCGCCATGGCCCGGCGCGACTGGCACCACCAGGTCTCGCGCAGGATCGCCGAGGGTGCCCACACCGTCGCCATCGAGGACCTGAAGGTGCGGAACATGACGGCAAGCGCCCGGGGCACGGCGGAAGAGCCGGGCACGAATGTCCGGGCCAAGGCCGGGCTCAACCGGGTCATTCTCGACACCGGCTGGGCCGCCCTGCGTGCAATGCTGGACTACAAGGCGGCACGCGTGATCGCGGTCGATCCCCGCCACACCAGCCGGACCTGCGCGGCATGCGGGCATGTCGACGCCCGATCGCGCCGCTCGCAGGCGGTGTTTCACTGCGTGGCCTGCGGCCATGCCGACAATGCGGACGCGAATGCTGCCCGCAACATCCGGCGTCGGGGACTGGCGCTGCTGCACGGGGAGGCTGCCGGGGTGCCGGGCCGTGGAACCGTGAATACACCGGAAAGGCTGGCGGCATGACGCTGTCAACTATTCGGTAGGAGTCCCTAACGAAAAAGCCGCATGATTGTGGCATTTCCGCACAGGCCGCCGATCATGCCACAACGTCGACATACGGACATTCCGGCAGGTAGGATGAACCGCGGTCGAGATCCGACGGCGCAAGCAAGGGGAGGCTGGCATGGAGTTCTTCATCGACACCGCCGACGTCGCAGAGATCCGTGATCTGGCTGCAACCGGCCTGGTGGATGGCGTGACAACCAATCCGTCACTGATCGCCAAGTCGGGTCGTGACATTCTCGAAGTGGTTCGCGAGATCTGCGAACTCGTCGACGGACCCGTCAGTGCCGAGGTGGCCGCGACCGATTTCGAAACCATGCTGGCCGAGGGGCGAACGCTGGCGGCGCTGCATCGCAATGTCGCGGTCAAGGTGCCGCTGACCGTCGATGGTCTGAAGGTGTGCAAGGCGCTGTCCGACAGCGGCACCCGGGTGAACGTCACCCTGTGCTTTTCGCCCGCACAGGCGCTGCTTGCCGCCAAGGCCGGTGCCGCCTACATCTCACCGTTCGTCGGTCGGCTCGACGACATCGGGTCGGACGGAATGGAACTCGTGCACGACATCGTGCAGGTCTATTCCCATTACGACTTTCCGACCCGGGTCCTGGTCGCATCGGTGCGGGGACCGGCGCACGTGATCGAGGCTGCACGGCTCGGCGCCGACGTCGCGACGGTGCCGCCGGCGGTCATCAGGGCCATGTACGCCCACCCGCTGACCGACAAGGGACTCGCGGCGTTCCTCGAGGACTGGCGCGCCACCGGCCAGACCATCCTGCGTACGAAGGGTGAAGCCGCGTGAGCGACAACGGACCTGCCTCGACCTCGGGCACCGGGTCACCGTCGGACCCCGGAGCCGGCGACCAGCCGACCCGGGTCCTGGCCTGGCTGAAGCAGAACCCGGAGTTCCTGTCCGATCACCCGGAACTGCTGGAGGCCCTGGCGCCCGCGCCGAGGTTCCCGGGCGACCGGGTCGTCGACCTCCAGTCGGTGTTCCTGCAGCGGTTGCGGGGCGAAAACGAGCGTCTGCGCGAGACCATGGGCGCCATCATCGGTGCGGCACGTGACAACCGCTCGGCCCAGGGCCGCATTCATGCAAGCGTCCTGCAGCTGCTTGCCGCCGAGAACCTCGAGGCAGTGATCAGCGCCGCGACCGCGGACCTTCCGCTCGCGCTGAATGTGGAAGCGGTTTCCGTCTGTGTCGAGGCGGGTGTTTCCGGCCTACCGGTCGGGAATGCCGCCGGCGTGCGCCTGCTGCCGGAGGGCGCTGTCGACCACTACGTAGGCGCCGGCCGGGACAGTGTGCTGGTTCCGAGCTGCATTGGCGAGGAACGGATCTATGGTGCCGTGGCCGGCGTGATCAGAAGCCAGGCACTGGTCCGCCTCTGTGTCGGTCCGGGTATCCCGACCGGTCTGCTCGCGCTTGGTGCGCGTGAACGCGGGATGTTCAGCCAGTCCCAGGGCACGGAGCTGATCATGTTTCTCGCGCATGCACTCGAGACCATCATGCGGCAATGGCTGGACCGGGCCGCCTGACCGAGGTAACGGTCGCCGCCGACCTGGCGCCGATCACCGGCCAGTGGCTGAACTGGCTCGCGGTCGAACGACAGGTTGCCAGGAACACGGTCCTCGCCTATTCGCACGACCTCGCCTCGTTCCTGGAATTCCTTGTCGGCCATCTCGGGACCGCGCCCGGATGTGCCGAACTGGGAGCCCTTCAGGTGCGCGACTTCCGCGCCTGGCTCGCCCATCGGCGCAACCGGGGACTGGATCCGGCATCGACCGCGCGGGAACTGTCCGCCATTCGCACCTTCTACCGCTACCTCGAGTTGCGTCACGGCATCACCAACCCCGCCGTGCGAAGTGTGCGAAGCGCGAAGCACCTGCCACCCCTGCCAAGGGCACCGGGAACGACCGAGGCGCTCGACGTGATCAACCACGCGGCACGGAGCGCCCGCGGACCGTGGATCGCAGCTCGCGACGCGGCGCTGCTCACCCTGCTCTACGGCTGCGGCCTGCGGATCGGCGAGGCCCTCGCGCTCAACCTTGGCGATGTGCCCGACGGTGACACCATGATGGTCCGCGGCAAGGGCGGGAAGGAGCGACTGGTCCCGCTCCTGCCGGTGGTCCGGGACGCGATCGCCACCTACCGGGAACTGTGTCCCTGGCACACCGGACCCGCAGACCCGCTGTTTGTCGGCCAGCGCGGCAGGAGACTGCAGCCGGCGGTCGTCCAACGGACCGTGAAGGCGGCACGCACGGCACTCGGCCTGCCGCCGGCCATGACCCCGCACGCGCTGCGCCACGCCTTTGCCACGCACATCCTGGAAGGCGGCGGCGACCTGCGCGCCATCCAGGAACTCCTCGGCCACGCGTCGCTGTCGACGACGCAGCGCTACACCCACGTCGACGCACGCCGGCTGATCGCCGTGCACCGCCGTGCCCATCCCAGGGATACCTCCGGCTGATCAGTCGGGCAGGCCGAAGCCGGCGTAGTCCGCATTGCCGGCGGGAACCACCGCTCTGAGGCCCAGTGCCGACTTGCTTGCGGGATCGAGTGCGCCAACGCCGGCTACCAGCGCGGCCAGGACCCGTTCATGCGGCATGTCCGGTCCGGTAATGAAAGGCAGGCCGGGAACGGCAGGGCTTCGCGCGATGACGTCGACCCCGGAAGCGGAAGCCTCGTGCCTGCGGGCAAGGCGCCACGAGACGGCGTCAATGGCGGCAACCTCCGCGTCACCCGCCGCGATCGCGCGGATCGAGCCCCGGTGACTGCCTGTCGTCACCAGCCGGGGCGGGCCCGCCGGAGTCCGGGTGGCGAGGAAACCGAGCAACGCCACGTGACCTGACTGCGAATCAAGCCCGTTGACAGCCGCCACTGCGACCCGTTCCGGAACCGGTTCACCGCGGCGCGCGATGATCACGCTGTGATACCTGCCGGGCGGACCGGTTTCGGGACCGTAGTCGCCGGCGGCGATGATCCGGGCGCCGCCGCACCGACCGAGCGCCCAGGGCAGGCCGCAGGTCTGCGCCAGCACCAGTGCCGGCGCGGTCCATGCCGCATCACCGTCAAGGTCACGGTCAAGCGTCTCGGGTGCTGTGATGCCGTCGGCCCTCAACGCATCCCGAATGCGGGCCCACAGGGCGTCGGTAGCATCGCGCTCCTCCGGCCAGTCGTACATCCCGAGCCAGGCGACGCTCATTGTTCCTCCTCTCGGCGGCACGGTGCGCTACGCCCCTGGACGAACGCGGTGCCGCGGTCAGTCCTGGTCGAGAAACGCTGCAAAATCAGCAGCGACACACGCGGCACTGACCCGAGCGAGCCGCTCGCCGTGTTCGGGTCTCGCAAGGAAGCTGTCCGCCTCGATCCGCCCGTCCGGAAACAGGGCGCGGTAGTCCTCGGCATCCTGGAACGCCCGCGGTGCTGGCGGTGCCGGATCCATGGGCGCCTGCTTGATGAAGTCCGGGCAGGCGTACTGGGTCACGGCAACCTCCGATGCCGTCGCGTGGCGGCCGTCCCGGTCCGCGTACAGTTCCGTGGCAACTTCCCTCACCTCGGGGAAGCCGAACCAGTTCGCAAGCTTGCACCTGACCGGCGGCTGGTTCGTGCCGCGTGCAAAACTGCGCTCGGCATGGATCTGGGAGAACGCCGCGCCGATGGTGGCGATGTTGCCGCCGTGACCGTTCAGAAAATAGAACCGGTCGAAGCCGTTGCGTGCCAGTGAATTCACGTAGTCGCAGATGACCGCGATCAGGGTAGTCGGGCGCAACGCCACCGAACCGGGAAAGGCGAGGTGGTGCTGCGCCATACCCACGGAGATCGTCGGCCCGACCAGGTGTCCGCGCTCGTCGGCGGCAAGATCGGCGATCACCTCCGGGCAGATCGCGTCGGTCCCGATGAGGCCGATCGGTCCATGCTGCTCGGTGGACCCGATCGGGATGATGATGCCGGTTTCGCGGCCGAGATGCCGTTCGACCTCAAGCCAGGTCATCATGTGCAGGCGCATGCTCGCATCCTCCGGATTCGTGTGCCGGACTGTCGGTCCTCCCGGCAGTTCCGGTCTCTTGTTGAACAGCGGATTGCTGCAAATGTCGACCCCCCATGCGAATTCTCCGGGGGTTGCCCTCCGGCCGGCGTGCCGGTACTGACGGCGACAACGGTCACCGGACCCGATTGCCTGGAGAGTGCACGATGCAGGAACGCCAGCCGCGTCCACGACGCAGTTTCATCTTCACTCCTGGCCTGCGGCCCGACATGTATCCGAAGGCGCTGGCGAGCGGAGCCGATATCGTCTGTGTCGAGCTCGAGGACGGGATTGCGCCCGCGGACAAGGCCGAGGCACGCACGAGAGCGATGACGCTGTTCGAGGAACCCCAGGCGGACGACGGGGTCGAGCGGATGGTGCGTGTCAACTCGCTTCGCGAACGCGCGGGCATTGAGGACATGCGCGCGGTCCTTGCGAGTACGACGCCGCCCCCGGCACTGATGCTGCCGAAGGTCCGCAACCCCGACGAGGTCAGGCTTGTCGACGATTTGCTGTCGGAGGCCGGTCACTCGACAAGACTGCACGTGATCATCGAGACCAACGCCGGCCTGGAGGCCGCTCATGACATCGCGCACTGCTCGAGGCGGCTCGAGGCCCTGTTCTTTGGCGGCGTCGACATGGCCGCGGAACTGCGGTGCCGCAACGAGTGGGAACCGTTGCTGTACGCGCGCTCCCGCGTCGTGCATGCGGCCGCCGGCGCCGGCCTTGACGTCATCGATGTCCCCTACCTGGACCTTGACGATCCCGACGGCATGCGTGTTGCGGCCGAGCAGGCCCGAGACCTGGGCTTCTCCGGCAAGGGAGCAATACATCCCAGGCAGATCGCGGCACTGAACACCGTGTTCACGCCGTCACCGGACGAGGTACGGCGTGCGCGGCGCATCATCGACGAGTTCGAACAGGCGAACACGGGCCTGGTCGTGATCGACGGCAAGCTGATCGAGAAACCGGTGCTCCGCGACATGTACCGCATCCTTGCCATCGCCGACCGTGTGGCCGGATGAGGCGGAAGCCATCCCGCCATGGTGACGCGATGAGACGGGCACGGGGCAGAGGCCGGCGGAGGTGACCATGCACGACTATCCCGTGCGCATGGATGTGCGTCCCGAGGTGCAGGGGTTCTTCCACTCGGCAAGCAACACCGTCTCCTACCTGGTCACCGACCCGGCGGGCGGATCCTGCGCCATCATCGACAGCGTGCTTGACCTCGACTATTCCGCAGGCCGCATCTCCACGAACAGCGCCGACGCGCTGGTCGCCGCCGTCAGGGGCGCGGGGCTCTCGCTCGAGTGGATCATCGAGACCCACGTGCATGCCGATCACCTCTCGGCGGCACCCTACCTGCAGCAACAGCTGGGCGGACGGCTCGGCATCGGCGCCGGGATCGTGGAGGTGCAGGAGTCATTCGGCAGGATCTTCAACGAGGGCACTGAATTCGCGCGCGACGGGTCCCAGTTCGATGCCCTGTTCAGGGACGGCGACACCTACACGATCGGAACGCTGCCGGCGTTCGTCATGGAAACGCCCGGGCACACACCGGCCTGCACGGTCCATGTGATCGGCAACGCGGCCTTCATCGGCGACACGCTGTTCATGCCGGACGGTGGTTCTGCGCGGGCGGATTTTCCGGGCGGCGACGCCGCACGACTCTACGACAGCATCCGGAAGATCCTCGACCTGCCCGATGACATGCTCCTGCACGTCTGCCACGACTACGGCCCCGGTGGCCGCGCCATCGCCTGGCAGACCACCGTGGGCGAACAGAAGGCCTCGAACATTCACGTCGGCGGCGGCACGTCCAGGAGGGATTTCGTCGCGCTGCGTACCGCGCGTGACGCGCAACTCGCCATGCCGCGGCTGATCCTGCCCTCACTGCAGGTCAACATGCGCGCCGGCGAAGTTCCACGCGACGACGAGGGTCACCCGGTGCTCAAGGTCCCGATCAACGCCCTCGATTGACCGGCCGCAGTGCACCGGGAGGCAAGGGACGGATCACCGTTGCGGGTTGAAGATGCCGGGTAGCGGATGCGGGACCTGGTCCCGTGGCCGGGCGAAGTGGCGGCGGAACAACTCTGCGTAACTTGCAAACCGGTAGCCGTCGTTGACGCGCAGGATTGCCGTGCGACAGGCGCGATACCGAGCCGGCAGCCGGTACCACGCAAGTTCGGGTTCGGCGTGGTGCAGCGCATGCAGGTGGTTGTTCAGGAACAGCAGGCCGAGCACCCCCCCGTTCTCGACCACGCAGGAGCGTGCGTGCGGGTCCGGGTGGGCGCGGTGCTCGGCATAGGTGCGGACCTTCAGGATCGAGAGCGCCGCGTAGGCGGTTGCAAGCACCATCCACCCCGGCACCTCCCCTGCCTCGAGCAGCCACCAGATCACCGGAACCAGCCCGGCCGCATGCAGAACCCATGCCCGGACCAGGCCCGCCTCTCCCGACCAGGCGCGCCGCAGATCGCCCGAGACCAGCAGGAACTGGCTGATCAGCGGACCGAGGACAATCCGGCCGGCCAGGGTGTTGTTGGCGTGCAGGAGCATCTTCACCGGTCCTGGCAGCGCATTCCAGGTCGCCGGATCGACATAGGCTGATTCCGGGTCGCGACGCGGACAGGTCAGGGTATGTGACCGGTGATGGGCGAGGTGCGTGTCCCGAAATCGATTGTAGGGGATGAAAAGGCCAAGCGGCACGATCGCAAGCACTTCATTGAGCGCCCGGTTGCGAAACGGATGGCCGTGGATAACCTCGTGCTGCACCGAGGAGTGCAGGACCAGCACGATCGTGAGCAGCGGTGCCGTCACCCACGGTCCAAGGCTGTCCGCGCCCGCAGTCACCAGCATCCAGCAGACGTGTACCGCCACGACCAGGCCCAGGGTCGGCCATTCCACGGCATGGAAGCGAATTGCGTGATCCATACGGCATCATCACAACCTCCAAAAAATCATCAATGCGAATGTCCGTAACGAATGCATCTAAAACATTTGAATGGATCAATTCAATGTGTTAACGTGATTTCTTGTGTATTATATGTACAGGACGAGACAATGAACAAGCGCGCCATCGCCGACCTGTTCCGTCAGCGCCTGGCGGACCTGATGGCCCGGAACGGCGGAACTGCAGCCCGGTTTTCCCGGCTCACGGGTGTCGACAGGTCGGCGCTGTCACAGTTCCTCGATCCTGAGCAGCACCGCCTGCCGCGCGCCGATACCCTGCGCCGGATCAGTGAGACCACCAGCGTGCCGACGGACTGGCTGCTCGGACTTGCGAACTCCCCGGAGGCCGGCCAGGAAGTTCGCGGCAGTGTCCAGATCGAACTCGCAATGGCCGATGACGGCCGTTCCCCGCTCGACCGATGGCGCCGGGAAGCCGAGGGCGGCAAGATCCGCTACGTTCCGGCCGTGCTCCCCGATGTGCTGCGTCACCCGGCGCTTGACGGATACGGTGCGGAACCGGAACGCGACCAGGCGCTGGCGCGCCTGGGCCAGAACCTGCTCTCGGATGTCCGCATCGGCGACCTCGACATGGAGATCTGCATGCCGCGCCAGGAACTCGAGGCGCTGGCCGAAGGCAGTGGCGTGTGGAGCGCGGTCAGCCGCGGCGACAGGGTCACGCAGCTTCGGCACATGGCCGAGCTGGTCGAGGCGTCCTACCCCACCGTGCGGCTGCACCTGTTCGACCTGCAGAACAGTTTCTGCGCACCGCTGACGGTGTTCGCCATGAAGAGGGCCGCCATCTACCTCGGACACTCCTACCTGGTCGTCACCGCCAGCGACCAGGTCCGGGCGCTGGCCCGGCACTTCGACCGACTGGTCCGTGAGTGCGCGTCGGCGGACGAGACCCACCTGGTCCTGGACCAGCTGGCCACACGGGCAGCAGGCCCTGCCTGAAGTCCGCCCTCGCCATGCAAGCTGTCCCGGGAGGTCGACAGCAGGCACCGGGGCCAAAGCCAGGCCAACTCGCCCGGAAAACCAGGAGAACCGGTTTTCCGGATGACCCGAATGTGGCCATGATGTCCTTGTTCAGTGAGGAGAGTCATGCAAGTCCGGGAACACCGGGAGTATCCCGCCCCGGGCGGGATACCGGAGTGCTACTTGAACCGCTCACGGCCGCACGCCTGAAACGACAGGGCGACTTCCCGCAGGCATGGCCCGCCCCGGCTTCGAGCCGCAACTCGAAACTCGGACGGGATGCGTCATCAGGAGCCCGGGTATCGCAGGCGAGGTCCTTGACCGCCGCGACAGCGTGCGGTGGTCTCTTGCGCACCGCCCCGGCCTGCCTGAGGCGGCAGCCACACCAATCGACCGGCGGGCCGGGACTGTCGTCGACATGATGCTCGACGTCATCAGATCGCCTGGCGTACCGGTTCCAGTCGCGCAGCCACGAAGCGGGTGACCGCGGTCGCCGTCACGGCGTCCGGCGCACCAGGAACAGAACGAACACCGCGCCGATCGAGGTGGTCAGCACACCGATCGGCAATTCCTGCGGGGCCAGCAGCGTGCGCGCAGCAATATCGCTGGCCAGCAGCAGGGCGGCGCCGATCACGGCCGAGGTCAGCATCAGCGCGCCATGCAGCGGACCGACGAGACCACGCGCCAGATGGGGCACCATCAAACCGATAAAGCCGATCACGCCGGTGAGCGCGACGAAGCTGGCGGTCGCAAAGGCACAGACCAGGAAGGTCAACTGCCGAAAGCGGGTGACGTTCACGCCCAGCGTAACCGCGGCGTCGTCGCCGGCCAGCAGCGCGTCGAGGCTCCGATGAGCAAGCAGGGCGAGGGCACCGATTGCCGTCAGCCCGACCGCCGCAATGGGCAGCACGTCCCAGTTCGCCAGACCCAGCCCGCCCAGCGTCCAGAACAGCACGGAATGGGCTGCGCGCTGATCGCCAGCGAAGATGAGATAGTACGTCAGCGACAGGAACAGGAACGACACCGCCAGGCCGGCCAGCACCATCTGGCTGGCCCCCTGCCGGACCAGTCGGCCAAACAGGCCGAGCACGATCAGCGAGGCGATGAGACCACCTGCGAACGCCGCCACCGGCAGCGTCCAGAAGCCGAGTACGTTGCCGGTGACCGTGATTACCACCACCGCGCCGGCCGCAGCACCGGACGACAGTCCGAACAGGAAGGGGTCCGCCAGGTCGTTGCGGGTCAGGGTCTGCAGCACGACCCCGACCATTCCGAGACCCGCACCGACGATCACCGCCAGCAGCGCTCGCGGCAGTCGCAGATCGAACACGATCCGACTGATCGGTTCGGTTCCGGGACCGGCCAGCACCACGTCGATGACCCGGGCAACGCCGAGCTGGGTCGAGCCGACGGCCACCGCAACCAGCAGCAGCCCGAATACGCCCACCAGGCCAAGCGCAAGGACGACGGCGAGCCGCATGGCGGGTTTCCGGCGGGTCAGTTCATGGCATCTTTCATGGCCTTGGCCATCCTGGCCATCGCTTCGATGTTCGCCGGACCGGGCGTCAGTTCCTCGTAGCGGAGCGCCACATAGGCCTTGTTCCTGACCGCGGTCGTGTGCTTTATCACCGGATGTGACTGCAGGAACTCAAGAAGATCGGTCGCACCGCCACCGGACTGGTAGTCCAGCAGGATCAGGAACCCGGGGTCTGCGGCGGCCACCGCCTCCCACGAGGTTGTTCCCCAGCTGGTATCCATCCCGCCGGTGATGTTGGTCGCACCCAGCGCTTCGATCATCGCGGTCGGCATGGCGAATTTGCCCGCGGTGAACGGCTTGTCTTCGCCCGAGTCGTACAGGAACACCCGCGTACCGGAAACGTCGCCCACCGTCGCCTTGATCTCGGTTACCCTGGCTTTCCAGCCGGCGACAAGCACTGCGGCTTCAGCCTCCTTGCCGAAGATCTTGCCCAGGCGTTCCACATCCGTGAACAGCAGTTCCAGCGACGCGGCGGGACGGGACTTGTCCAGGTGGACACAGCTTTCGGTCAGGATCAGGGTCTTGATCCCGTGTGGTGCCAGCGTCTCGGGCGTCACGTCGCCGCCTGGCCGCATGCCGTAATACCAACCGGCAAAGTACAGGTCTGGCGTTGCCGCGACCAGATTCTCGATGGTCGGATACTTTGGCGCCAGTTCCGGGATTGAACCCCGCGCTTCATCGAATTCCGGCGTGGTCTTGTACCAACCGGTGATGCCGGTTACGCCGACCATCCTGTCCTGCAGACCCAGTGCAAAGGCCATCTCGGACATGTTGATGTCGTGCACGACCATGCGTTCGGGCATCGTGTCGAAGGTCAGCGGCGTGCCGCAATTGTCGACCGTGACGGGCTCGGCCTGGGCGGTACCGAACATCATGGCGACGGCGACGCCCGCAAGGGCGCGCACCATCGGTCGGTGGGTCATGTCGAATGTCCTTCAGGTTCGATCGCCGGGAGCGAAGTCGGCGTGATCGCCGATTGCGATGTCCAGCGACGGCAGGATGCGCTGTTCGTGCGGATGCGCCAGGCGGTACAGGTGTACACCGAAGATCTCCCGCACCGTGTCGGTGGTGAAGATCTCTGCGGGGTGCCCATAGGCAGCGAGCCGCCCCTGCCGCAGCACCGCGACATGGCTGGCGAAGGCCTCGATCAGGGTCAGTTCGTGCAGGGCGGTCACGACCGTGATCCCCAGCCGCATGGCCGCGGACAGCAGCGCACCCTTGGCGGCGGGGTCGAGATGGTTTGTCGGCTCGTCCAGCAGCAACAGGCTCGGCACCTGGCAGATGGCGCGGGCGAACTTGGCTCGCTGACGCTCGCCCCCAGACAACTGGTCCAGCCGTGCCGCAGCGTTCGCGGCCAGACCCACCTGGTGCAGCGCATGGTCGACCCGGTCGTCCACTTCGGCAGCGGACAGCATGGCGCGATGCGGCAGCGTGCCCAGGGCGACATAGTGGTGCAGCAGCAACCGTCCGTCGGCATCGTCGTGCTGGCCGACATAGGCGATCCGACGGGCCCGCTCGGCACCGGAGAGCGTTGCATAGGATCGGCCCTGCAGCTCGATCGTTCCGGCCGAGGGCTCCAACAGTCCCGCCAGCAACCGGATCAGCGTGCTCTTGCCCGCGCCGTTCAGACCAACGACGGCGAGGATATCGCCCGGGTGCAGATGCAGCGTAACCGCGTCCAGGAGAACAGCGCCATTCGGGGCGCTGTAGCCCAGCCCGTCGAGGTTCAGCGCGATCTCACCGTCGATTTTGTGGCTCATCTGTGTCGCACGGGTCGTTGTTGGCGCAAGCGCCATATATTATAACATAACATGCCGCGCTGCTGGTCCCAAGCGGTGCGGCGTTCTCACCTAACCTTACACCTCCACACCTGCCATATACACAGGATGTGACGCCGGATGACCCTCCTTGCGAGGAAGGTCAGCCGAAGCGCAGTTCCGAATGGAGGGGCCCGCCCGATCCGGACCGGCCGGGCGACCCGTGGTGGCGCGAGAACCGCGGTCCGGGCCCAGGGACTCCGCAGCGCGCAACCGGGCGGGTTCAATCTCGCAACGCCGGTGCCGAGGGAGCAATGCGTGCCCGCGGGAAGCCACCCTCCTCCATCCCATCCAGCTTGTGGCGTGGGTCTCAGGCTGTTTGTCGCGCTGCACGGCAAAGGCACGCTTCGCGCGGGCGGCCCAGGTCCGTCTCGCACCGGTGCCGGCGCAACAGGCACCGACCGCTCCGTGACCAGCAGTCTCGTCTTGCGCAGATCATCCGGGGACACCGCACCTACTGCGGGATCAGGGGGAACAGCGCATGCCTCGCACGCTTTCGCTACGAGGTCACCCGCACCTGGAGGAAGTGGCAGTCACGCCGCCGGGGCCGGGTGTACCGCCCGCAGGAGACACGAGCGCCCGCACGCCGGTGCCGAGTGCCACCGATCGCAGATCGACACCCGTGGCACCCGGTCCAGGAGTCGTGGCACGCTTCACCGCGACCAGTGTCAGGGTCCCGGCACCAGCGGACCGAATCACCGACCGGGGTTCGTGCTCCGGCATTGTCCCGGCAGGGCCAACCTGAGACACTGTACGCTCCGACAGGTACTGCACGCACGGCGAAGGGGACCACATGATGCTTGAGATCACACCGCTTGACTGCTCGCTCGGAGCACGTGTCACCGGGGTTCCGCCGGCCCTGCAGCTCACCGGGGCCGAGTGGCAGGAGATCGAGGACGCATTCCACCGCCACGCGGCACTGGTGTTCCCCGCCCTGCACCTCAGCGACGACGAGCACATTGCCTTCGCCGAACACTTCGGCGCCATCGAATTCCTGCGTGACGGCCAGAAGGTGGTCCGCATCAGCAACCTGAAGCCGGACGGCACGGTGATGGACAGCGAGGAGAAGCGCTACCAGACGTTGCGGGGCAACGAAGGGTGGCACACCGATAGCTCCTACATGCCGCTTGCCGCCAAGGCGTCGGCCCTCGCGGCCGAGATCGTCCCTGAACGGGGCGGCGACACCGAACTCGCGGACATGCGGGACGCCTGGGACACGCTCGACGACGCAACCCGCGGTCAGATCGAAGGGCTGTCGGCCTACCACTCGCTCTACGCATCGCAGGCCAAGGCCGGATTTGTCTTCAGGACCGGAGACGGCTACGGCTATCACACGCGGGGCGCACCGCTGCGCCCGCTTGTCAAGGTGCACCCGGCGACCGGGCGCCGCTCGCTGTTCATCGGACGGCACGCCTTCCGGATCCCCGGAATGGAAGACCGGGAGGCACAGGCACTGCTCGACAGGCTGCTCGAGCACGCATGTTCGCCGCCGCGCGTCTATACGCATCGGTGGCAGCCGGGCGACCTGATGATCTGGGACAATCGCTGCGTCCTGCACCGGGCCGGCGCCTATGACTACGCCCTGCCGCGGGTCATGCGTCATGTGCGGGTGGCGGGAGACCCGGAGCACGACCTCGTCTCGACCGGGCGCGACGACAGGGCCGACGATTTCGCGCCGGCCGCGGCCGCCCGCGGCTGACCCGATATCGTTTGGCGCCACTGTTGCCTCTCGGTGAAGCAGTGGCGCCGGTCTGGCGGGTGAAAGCCGCCTGGTTCATCGCCCGGATGTGCGGAACATGCCGGCCAGCGTCCCGAATGCGCCGCGATCCGGGCTCGGTGCCGGTCACCGGCCGCCGGAACCGGATTGCATCGCCGCCTGGCGGCTATCGATAGCCGGTGGTGTGCGGGTGCCTCCCGGGGACGACGGCGAACGGCGACCCGGCAACGAGCGGCCGCGCCCGGGCCATGGCATTCAGGCGTGGATCGGGCGTTCATCCACCGCGAGTGCCGCTTCCTTCACCGCCTCGCTCAGCGTCGGGTGGCCGTGACAGGTCCGGGCGATGTCCTCGGCCGAACCGCCAAACGCCATCACCGCGGCGCACTCGTGGATGAGAGTGCCGGCCTCCGGGCCGATGATGTGTACGCCGAGCACCCGGTCGGTATCGGCGTGCGCCAGCATCTTCACCAGACCTTCGATATCACCGCTTGCGCGTGCCCGGCTGTTGGCGCTGAACGGGAACACGCCCCTGCGATAGGAAACCCCGCCCTCCTTCAGCGTCTCCTCGGTCTCGCCGATCGCCGCAACTTCCGGATGGGTGTAGACGATGCCCGGAACCAGCGCGTAGTCGACATGTGCCGACAGCCCGGCCATGATCTCCACGGCCGCAACACCGTCCTCCTCCGCCTTGTGCGCCAGCATCGGTCCGCGAATGCAGTCGCCGATCGCGAAGATGCCGGACACCGAAGTCTCGAAATCCTCGTCCACCTCGATGAACCCGTGCCGGTCGCGCGCAACCCCGAGTTCCTCCAGCCCGAGGCCGGCCGTCCTCGGCCTGCGGCCGATCGCCACCAGGACCGCGTCGCACTCCACGGTTTCGGCATCACCACCCTGCGCCGGCTCGAGCGCAACGGCGATGGCGTCATCGCAAACCGTCGCCCCGGTAACCCGGGTCGACAGCCTGAACTGCAATCCCTGCCGGCGCAGGGCGCGGCGAAACCGCTCGCCGATCTCGCGGTCCATTCCTGGGACGATCCGGTCGAGGAACTCGATCACCGTGACACGCGATCCGAGACGGGACCAGACCGAGCCCATCTCCAGGCCGATGTAGCCGCCACCGACCACAACCAGGTGTTCCGGCACCTGTTCGAATGACAGCGCCCCGGTCGAGGTGACCACACGACGTTCGTCGACCTCGAGCCCGTCGAGCGGCATCGAGTCCGAACCGGTGGCGATCATGATACGGTCGGCCTGCACGTGGTTCGATCCGTCACCCTCGACCGCAACCCTGCCGACGGCCTCGATGCGTGCGGTTCCGGTGATCCGGGAAACTCCGTTCTTCGAGAACAGGAACTCGATTCCCCGGGTCAGGTCGTGCACGACCTTCTCCTTGTGGGCCAGCATGTTCGCCAGGTTGAGCGTCACCTCGCCGGTTTCGATGCCGATCCTCGACATGCCGGCACGGGCAGCGGCAAACTTCTCCGACGTCGACAGGAGGGCCTTGGAGGGAATGCAGCCCACGTTCAGGCAGGTCCCGCCGAGGGTTGGCCGTTCGTCGATGCAGGCCACCTTCATGCCGAGCTGCGCGGCCCTGATCGCCGCGACGTAGCCTCCCGGCCCGGCCCCGATGACGGCCAGGTCGTAATGGTCAGCCATCTGTCCCTCCAGGTCGTGCTACAGGTCGATCAGCAGGCGTCGCGGATCCTCGATCGCCTCCTTCACCCGAACGAGGAACGTCACCGCCTCCCGACCGTCAATGATGCGGTGATCGTAGGACAGCGCCAGGTACATCATCGGCCGGATCTCGACCCTGCCGTCAATCGCCATCGGACGCTGCTGGATCTTGTGCATGCCGAGGATGCCTGACTGGGGCGGATTGAGGATCGGTGACGACAGCAGGGACCCGAACACCCCGCCATTGGAGATGGTAAAGGTTCCCCCGGCGAGTTCCTCCAGGGACAGGCGGCCGTCGCGCGCACGCGCGGACAACTCGTTGATGGCCTGCTCGATCCGGGCAAACCCCATCTTGTCGGCGTCACGCAGCACCGGCACCACCAGGCCCCTGGGAGACCCAACGGCGACCCCGACGTGGTAGTAGTTCTTGTAGACGATCTCGTCGCCCGAGATTTCTGCATTGACGGCGGGAAGCTCCTGCAGTGCCGCGACACAGGCCTTCACGAAGAAGGACATGAACCCGAGGCGAACGCCATGCCGGGCCTCGAAGGCATCGCGGTACTCCGACCTGAGTTCCATGACGGCGCCCATGTCGGCCTCGTTGTAGGTGGTGAGCATCGCCGCGGTGTTCTGCGCCTCCTTGAGGCGCCGGGCCACCGCCTGGCGCAACCGGCTCATGCGTACCCGCTCCTCGCGCGGTTCCGCTTCCGGCTCCGGCGCTTGCGCGATCCCGCGCCGCGCATCGCCCGAGGCGACCGCCGCCAGAACGTCGGCCTTCAGCAGCAGGCCACCGCGTCCGCTCGGAACAATTCGCGCCGGATCGAGATCATGTTCGTTCACCAGCCTGCGTACCGCCGGCGAGAGCGCGGGAACGGTCTCGGACGTTGGCGGCGCGGGCCGGGTCGCCGGAACCGGTGCCGGGTCGGAACCGGCGGCCGGAGCCGGAGCGGTCGCCGCTTCCGGTGCCGCTGCCACGGCACCCTCGGCGATGACGGCCAGCAATGCTCCCACCGTGACGGTCGAGCCGGTCTCGGCAACGATCGAGGCGAGGATGCCGGAGGCCGGAGCATTCACCTCGAGCGTGACCTTGTCGGTCTCGAGTTCGACCAGCGGCTGGTCCATCGTGACCGCTCCGCCGGGCTCGACGCGCCATCCGGCCACGGTTGCCTCGGAGACCGACTCCCCGAGCGCGGGAACGAATACTTCGGTTGTCATCGGTCTCCCCGATCCTGCGTGCGGCTATTCGGCGGCGGCACGCGCCGCGCGACGGTTCGACACATCGAGCGCATCAGCGGACAAAGCCCGGTCCACCAGCGCCTCCTGTTCCTTCTGGTGGGTCCGGAAGTTGCCGGTCGCGGGCGACGCCGCCTCCGTCCGCCCCACGTAGACCGGCCGTCGGGCATCGCCATCGAGTTCCTCGAGCACCGCCTCGAGCCGGCGGTCGACAAAGCTCCACGCCCCCATGTTCTCGGGCTCCTCCTGGCACCAGACCACCTCGGCATGCGGGAACCGCGACAGCTCGTCGAGCAGGGCCGCCCGCGGGAACGGGTAGAGCTGCTCCAGCCGCAGGAAAAAGATATCGGTGATCTCCCGCCGGGCGCGTTCTTCGTACAGGTCGTAGTAGACCTTGCCGCTGCACAGCACCACGCGGCGCACCTCGCTGTCGTCGCACAGTCGTTCGTTGTCGTAGAGCACGCGGTGGAACGAGGTTCCCGGTCCCATGTCGGCGAGCGTGGATACGCAGCGTCGATGCCGCAGGAGCGACTTCGGCGACATGATCACCAGCGGCTTGCGGAAGTCGCGGCGCAGCTGGCGGCGGAGCGCGTGGAAATAGCTCGCCGGCGCCGAGCAGTTGACCACCTGCATGTTGTCCTCGCCGCAGAGCTGCAGGTAGCGCTCGAGCCTGGCCGAGGAATGTTCGGGACCCTGACCCTCGTAACCGTGCGGCAACAGCATCACCAGGCCGGACATGCGCAGCCACTTGTGCTCGCCCGAGCTGATGAACTGGTCCATGATCACCTGCGCCCCGTTGGCAAAGTCGCCGAACTGGGCCTCCCACAGGATCAGCGCGTTGGGCTCGGCCTGGCTGAACCCGTACTCGAACCCGAGGACCGAGGCCTCCGACAGCGGGCTGTCGATCACCTCGAAGGTTGCCTGCTCCGGCCCGAGATGGTTGAGCGGCAGGAAGCGTTCCTCGCTGTCCTGGTCGACCCAGACCGAATGACGGTGCGAGAAGGTTCCCCGGCCGCTGTCCTGTCCGGAAAGGCGCACCGCGTCGCCCTCAAGCAGCAGCGATCCGAAGGCGAGCGCTTCGGCGGTGGCCCAGTCCACTCCCTCGCCGGTCTCGAACATCCGCCGTTTCTGCTCGAGAACGCGAACCAGCTTGCTGTTCAGCCGGAGCCCCTCCGGCGGCCGGCACAGGACCTCGCCGACCTGCTGCAGGGTTGCCATTTCCACCGAGGTCACGCCGCGACGCGCATCGTTGCCCTCTGCTCGCCTGATGCCCGACCACACGCCGTCCAGCCAGTCGGCCTTGTTGGGCCGGTAGCTGACGCCGGCCTCGAATTCCGTGGTCAGCAGGTGGTTCTGGTCGGTAACCAGCTGGTCGCCGGTGCCGGGCTCGACGACGCCATCGGACTCGAGCCGACGGGCGTAGAGTTCGCGAACCGAAGGATGACCGGCAATCTTGCGGTACATCCGCGGCTGGGTGAAGGTCGGTTCGTCGCCCTCGTTGTGGCCGAATCTCCGGTAGCCGATAATGTCCAGCACCACGTCGACCCCGAAGGTCTGGCGAAACTCGGCTGCAATCCGCGCAACGTGGATCACCGCCTCGGCATCATCGGCGTTGACGTGGAAGATCGGCGCCATGACCATCTTGGCCACGTCGGTCGAGTAGGGCGACGAGCGCGAGTAGGCCGGACTGGTGGTAAAGCCGATCTGGTTGTTGATGATCACGTGAATCGTACCGCCGGTGCGGTATCCGCGCAGTTCCGAAAAGTCGAACACCTCCGCAACGATGCCCTGCCCGGCGAAGGCAGCATCACCGTGCATCAGGATGCCCATCACCTTGCGTCGATCGACGTCGTCGCGCTGGACCTGCTTGGCGCGCACCCGGCCCACCACGACCGGGTTGACCACCTCGAGATGGGACGGATTCGCGTTCAGCGTAAGGTGCACGGAGTTGCCGTCGAACTCGCGGTCCGCCGAAACCCCCATGTGGTACTTCACGTCACCCGACCCGCCTACATCCTCCGGATTGGCGGGGTTGCCCAGGAACTCGGAAATGATGGCCCGGAACGGCTTGTTCATGAAGTTGCACAGCACGTTAAGCCTGCCGCGGTGCGCCATGCCGACCACGACCTCCTCGAGACCGAGCTGGCTGCCACGTTTCAGGATCTGCTCCAGCGCCGGGATCACCGCCTCGCATCCGTCGAGGCCGAACCGCTTGGTTCCGACATACTTGACCGCCAGGAACTTCTCGAAACACTCGGCCTCCGTCAGCCGTTCGAGGATGGTCCGCCTGCCCAGCACAGTGAAGTCCGTGTGGTTTCCGGCCTGCTCGATCCGCTTCTGGATCCAGAGTTTCTGATCCGGGTCCTGCATGTGCATGAACTCGACACCGATGCTGCCGCAGTAGGTGTCGTGCAGGATCTGCATGATCTCGCGCAGGGTGGCCCGTTCACGTCCGAGCACGTTGTCGATGAAGATCGGACGGTCGAGGTCGTCCGGGCCGAACCCGTAGTGTGCCGGATCAAGTTCGGGGTGCGGTTCCGGTTCCACGAGGTCGAGGGGATCGAGCCTCGCCTTCAGGTGCCCGCGGATTCGATAGGCGCGGATCAACATGATGGCCCTGAGCGAGTCGAGCGCGGCCCGGCGTTCGTCAACACCGCGCGCGGAGACCGCGACGTCGGCTGCGGGAACCCCGACGACACGGGTGGTGCGTGGCGCCCAGCTCGGACCCTCGCTGTCGCACCGGAACCCGCCCGCCTCCTCGGCAAGCGAGTCGAAGCTGTCCCGCCACCCGGCATCGACGGAATTGGGATCTTCGCGGTACCTCCGGTACAAGTCGGCAATGTAGGGAGCGTTGGCGCCGTTCAGGATTCCGGGTTCATCGAGCTGCATGGTCTCTTCTACCCCTGGCTTGCGATTCCCCTCTACCGGGCAAGCAGCCCGGCCGCGGTCGTACCCAGCTCCGCGGGTGATTCGACGACGGTGATGCCCGCGGACCGCATGGCCTCAATCTTGTCACCCGCGCCGCCCTTGCCGCCGGCAATGATGGCGCCGGCGTGTCCCATGCGCCGGCCCGGCGGCGCGGAAATCCCGGCAATGAACCCGACCACCGGGGTACCGGTGTTCTCGCGGCGCAGGAATTCGGCTGCCTCCTCTTCGGCGGTGCCCCCGATCTCCCCGATCATGATGATCATTTCGGTCTCGGAATCGCCGAGGAACAGCTCGAGACAGTCGATGAAACTGGTGCCGTTGACCGGGTCGCCGCCAATACCGACACAGGTCGACTGACCGATCCCCGCGGCCGTGGTCTGGGCCACTGCCTCGTAGGTGAGTGTGCCCGAGCGGGACACGATGCCCACCCTGCCTCGGCGGTGGATGTGGCCCGGCATGATGCCGATCTTGCACTCGTCCGGGGTGATGACGCCCGGGCAGTTCGGACCGACGAGCCGGGTCCGCGAGCCTGCGAGCACGCGCTTGACCCGCACCATGTCGAGCACCGGGATCCCCTCGGTGATGCAGACAACCAGCGCAACCCCGGCGTCGACGGCTTCCAGGATCGAGTCGGCGGCAAATCTCGGTGGTACGTAGATGACTGAAGCGTCGGCCCCGGTAACCGAGACCGCTTCCGCAACGGTGTTGAATACCGGCAGGCCAAGATGCTCGCTCCCGCCACGCCCCGGTGTCACTCCGCCGACCATGCGCGTGCCGTACGCCAACGCCTGCTCGGTGTGGAACGTGCCCTGCGATCCCGTCACCCCCTGGCAGATCACCCGGGTCCCGGCATGGACGAGCACCGCCATCAGCCCGCTCTCCGCACCGCGCCCACGATCCGGGCCGCCGCATCGCCAAGGTCCGATGCGGCCTCGATGGTCAGACCGCTTTCGGCAAGGATCTGGCGCCCCTGCTCGACATTGGTGCCTTCCAGGCGCACCACTAGCGGTACGTCGACACTCATTTCGCGCGCAGTCTCGACCACGCCCGCCGCGATCACGTCGCAGCGCATGATGCCGCCGAATATGTTGACGAGCACTCCTTCCACGTTGGGATCGGACAGCAGGATCCTGAAGGCGGCCGCGACCCGCTCTCGGGTGGCGCCACCCCCGACGTCCAGGAAGTTGGCCGGTTTCTCGCCGTGCAGGGTAATGATGTCCATGGTCGCCATCGCGAGCCCGGCACCGTTCACCATGCACCCGATCGTGCCGTCGAGGCGAACGTAGTTGAGCTCGTGGAGCGCCGCCTCGGCCTCGGCCGGATCCTCCTCGTCCTCGTCACGCAGCGTGACCACGTCGGGCTGGCGAAACAGCGCATTGTCGTCGAAGTTCATCTTGGCGTCGAGCGCCATGACCTCGTCATCGGCGGTCACGATGAGCGGGTTGATCTCGACCAGCGAGGCGTCAAGTTCCACGAAGGCCCGGTACAGTCTTTCCAGCAGCGTGACCGCGGAGGCAACCTGTGCGCCCTCGAGACCGAGGTTCCAGGCGATGGCACGGGCGTGGAACGGCTGCAGCCCCGTTGCCGGATCGATGGCGACCGTCACGATCTTTCCAGGCGAATGCGCGGCCACTTCCTCGATGTCCATGCCGCCTTCGCTCGACGCCATCACGGTGATCCGGGAGGTTGCGCGGTCGACCAGCAGCGAGAGGTAGAGTTCGCGTGCGATGTCGCAGCCGGCCTCGACGTAGACGCGCCGCACCTGCTGCCCGGCACTGCCGGTCTGCCGGGTGACCAGCACCCGCCCCAGCATCGCCTCGGCGTGCTCGCGAACCTCGTCGAGCGAACGGGCGATCCTGACCCCGCCGGCCCCGGTTCCGTCGGCGACAAACCGGCCGGCCCCGCGGCCGCCGGCGTGGATCTGGGACTTGACCGCAAACACGCTGCCGCCCAGTTCCCGGGCGGCGGCGGCGGCCTGTTCCGGCGTGTAGGCGACCTCGCCCTTCGGTACCGAGACACCGAACCCTGCGAGCAGCTGCTTGGCCTGATACTCGTGCACGTTCATCACGACCTGCCATCGGGAAATACGGCGAAACCTGCCCACACCTCAGGCGGCTTCACTCTAGGGGCCGCACCCTGGCCACGCAACCGGCGCCGGTCCGGGATCAGTCCTCCAGGCCGGCGGCAACAGCGTTCAGTTCGCGGACCGCCGCAACCGATCGGTCGAACATGGCGCGCTCGTCGGCATCGAGTTCGATCTCGACCACGCGCTCCACTCCACCGGCTCCGAGCACGACCGGAACGCCGACGTACAGGCCGTCGAGACCGTAGGGCCCGTCACACCAGGCAGCGCAGGGCAGAACCCGCTTGCGGTCGTGCAGGTAGACCTCCGCCATCTCGATCGCCGACGACGCCGGGGCATAGAATGCCGAGCCGGTCTTCAGCAGCCCCACGATCTCCGCGCCGCCGTCGCGTGTCCGCTGCACGATCTCGTCGATGCGTTCGCGGGTACTCCAGCCCATTCTCACGAGGTCCGGCACCGGGATTCCGGCGACTGCCGAGTAGCGTACCAGGGGAACCATGGTATCGCCGTGCCCTCCGAGCACGAAGGCGGTCACATCACGCGCCGAGACTCCGAACTCGTCCGCCAGGAAACGGCGGAACCGGGCGCTGTCGAGGACGCCGGCCATGCCAACCACCCGGTTCGGCGGCAGGCCGCAGGCCTTTTGCAGCACGCCCACCATGACATCGAGCGGATTGGTGATGCAGATGACCAGTGCGTCGGGACAGTTGTCGCGAATGCCGGCCCCGACCGACTGCATCACCTTGAAGTTGGTCCCGATCAGGTCGTCGCGGCTCATTCCCGGTCGCCTGGCGATCCCGGCGGTGACGATGACCACGTCGGCGCCGGCCAGCGCCGAATACTCACCCGTCCCGGCAACGACGGCGTCGAACCCCTCGACCGGCGCCGCCTGGGCGATGTCGAGCGCCTTGCCCTGCGGCATGCCTTCGATGATGTCGAACAGCACGACGTCACCCAGTCGCTTCAGACCGGCAAGCAGTGCCAGTGTCCCACCGATGTTGCCCGCCCCGATGAGGGCGATCCTGTTTCGGGCCATGCCTGCCTCTCCAGCTGTCCTGTCGTCGGGGTGACGTCATGTATCGCGATTGCGTCCCTCCGGCAAGACGGCCGGTCAGGCCGCCGGCCGTTCCACATCCGACGCCAGGCGCGCCGCCTCGGCCCAGTCGGCGGAGCGCATCTCCTCCAGCCGCGAGGCGGTCCGTTCGAACTCGAACCCCCACCGCTTGCCCCGGTAGAGGTCGGCTGGCCGGGCTTCGGCCGAGATGACGATGTGGGTGCGGCAGTCGTAGAGAGTGTCGATCAGGGTAACGAAACGGCGCACGACGTCGGGGCTGCGCCGGTCGAGCACCGGAACGCCGGCAATCAGCACCGAACGGTAGCGCCGTGCGATGGCCAGGAAGTCGCCTGGACCGAGGGGCTGTGTACACAGATCGTCGAAATCGAACCGCGCCACCTGTCCGGCGGCCCGCGGAACCCGGATGGACCGTCCGCGAAAGGAGATCTGCTCCGCGCGCCCGCCAGCCCCGTCGGTCAGGACCGCGAACGCGTCCTCAAGCGCCGCTCCGGCCGCTGTATCGAGCGGCGAATGGTAGACCTCCAGTGTCCTGATCCGGTCAAGACGATAGTCGCGCAGGGCGTCGAGATGGAGGATGCCGAGGCGGGCGCGCAGGATCGCGATGAACGGCAGGAACCGGTCGCGGTGCAGCCCGTCCCGGTAGAGATCGTCGGGATGCCGATTCGAGGTGGCGACCACGACGACCCCGCAGTCGAACATGCCCCGGAACAGCCGCGAGACCAGCATCGCGTCGGCGATGTCCCTGACCTCGAACTCGTCGAAGCACAGCAGCCGGTTGCGTTCCGCCATCATGACTGCGACCGGGCCCACCGGTTCCGCCCCGGGGTGTGAACCGCGCCGTGCGTGGATCAGGTCATGCGCCTCCTGCATGAAGGCATGGAAGTGCACCCGACGCTTGCTCTCGACAGCCACGGTGTCGTGGAACAGGTCCATCAGCATCGACTTGCCGCGACCGACACCGCCGTGGATATAGAGACCGCGCGGTGGACGAACGGCCCCCCCGCGTCCGACGAACCGGCCCACCAGGCGGCCGAGCGCACCGGCCGGAGCCTGCGGGCGCCATGCACCGAGAGCGATATGCAGGGACTGCAGCCGTTTGACCGCACGTTCCTGCGCGGGATCCGGCTGCAGGATTCCGGTCTCGAGCAGTGATCGGTAGCGACGGAGTGGATCCTCGCCGGGCACCATCCCTACCGGCCACCGGTGATGTCGACAATTGATCCGGCACAGTAGCTCGCGCCATCGCCGAGCAGCCAGACCACCGCCTCGGCCACCTCTTCCGCCGAACCGACCCGGCGCATGGGAATCGACGGAGCAGCCTGTGCCGCCCGGTCCGGCAGGCCGGCCGCGGCATGGATCTCGGTGTCGATCATGCCCGGCGAGACCGCATTGACCCGCACACCTTCCCCGGCGACCTCGCGCGCGAGTCCGAGGGTGAAGGAATCGACCGCACCCTTCGAGGCCGCGTAGTGGACGAACTCGTTGGGACCTCCGAGCCGCGATGCTGCCGATGCCAGGTTGACGATGGCACCGCCGGAGCCGCCGCGCGCGGTCGACATGTGCCGCACCGCCTCCCGGCAACACAGCATGAGACCGATCACGTTCAGGTTGAAGACGCGGTGCATCTCCTCCTCGCTCATCGCCTCGACCCTGGTCGCCAGTCCAGTGGTCCCGGCGCTGGTCACCAGGCCCCGTACCGGTCCCAGGGCCGAGCCGGTCTCGGCGAACAGCCGCAGCACCTCGTCTTCCCGGCTGACATCGGCCCGGACCGTGGTCGCACGCCTGCCCGCCGCGCGCACCCGCTCGGCAATTCGCGCCGCCGATTCGGCGTCACGCGCGTAGTTGACCGCCACGTCCCAGCCGTCTTCGGCTGCGCGCACCGACGTCGCCGCGCCGATGCCTCGGCTGCCGCCGGTAACGATCAGTACCCCCCTGCTCACCACACATCCCCCCGCCGTTTGGTCCGGTCCCGCTTATACCGGTGCGCTCGCGGCTTCGGAAGGACCCCGGTCAGGCCCCGGCGATCCAGGCCCTCATGTGGAACCGCACCTGCCCGTCCGGGTAACGCGCACCGGCGCCGACGGGACAGGCGCCGCGCGCCTGGCAGCCACCCTCGACGCAGTGGCGCCCCTGCGGTGTCGCCAGGTGCGCCCGGCAGGAATGCCGGTCGAACCCGTCGCGGGAAAACGCCCCGACCGGACACGCGTCAAGACACGGTCGCTCCGGACAGCCTGCGCAGGGAGAGGGCCGCGGCGGCGCCTTCGGCGCATCGAGATGCCAGGGAAGCAGCAGCGCACCCCTGTACGCATGCCACAGCCCCCAGACAGGATCGATCAGAAGCCCGATCGGCGAGGGATACACCCGGCCGGCGCGAAGGGCCCAGCTCTGAAACGGTGCCCAGGGCGGACCGTCGGAAGGCATGACCACGGAGCATCCATAGGTGCGTGCACACGCATCCAGGATGTTCCGGCACCACTGGTCGAGCGGATCGGGTCCGTTCGCCGGACCATGCCGGAAGCCGGACCACAGTCCCGGCCCAGCGTTACCGACCAGCAGAACGGCGCTCACCGGGTGCGCCGGAGGTGTTACGCCCGAGAGCGATTCTCCGTTGTCGAGATCGAACCCGCCGCGCAGCATCAGTCCGTGTCGGGCAAGGTGCCTCGCAAGGGCGGGAGGGATACCGCGCCCTCCGGGCGGAGACGAACTTCCGCGTGCAGGATTTTTCATGGAAATTCACAAAACTGTCGTTCTATCCTTTTCGGACTGCCGCCTGTGCAAGTTCAGGCTCAATGCGGACCATCGGTTCGGGCCAGTCGGGACGCGGCCGGCGTTCCGCCAGAAGAGAGTAACACGGATGTTCGACGATCCCGGCGACGTCCCGCTGCAGATCGACTTCCTGCTCGTTCCCGACTTCTCGATGATGGCCTTTACCTCCGCTGTGGAACCGCTCCGGGCGGCGAACCGGCTGGCCGAGCGCGAACTCTACCGGTGGCGGCTGCTGAGCCGGGACGGTCAGCCGGTGCAGGCAAGCAACGGAATCGCGGTCGTGCCGTCTGCCTCGATCGCCGAGGTGACGCGCAGCCGGGTGACCTTCGTGGTCTCCGGTGTCGACGTCCAGCGCCACCTCGATTCGCGGGACACGGTGTTCCTGCGCCGCATGGTCCGCAGCGGTGCAGTGCTGGGCGCCCTGTGCACGGGCTCCTACATCCTGGCCGCGGCCGGGTTGCTGGCCAGGCGTCGCTGCACCATCCACTGGGAGAACCTCGGCGGGTTTGTCGAGGATTTCCCGGACATCACCGTCTCCCCCGACATCTACGAGATCGACCGCGACCGGATCACCTGTTCCGGCGGTACCGCGGCACTCGACATGATGCTGTTCCTGATCGGGCGCCAGCATGGCCAGGCACTGGCCAACGGGATCTCGGAACAGTTCATCCACGACCGGATCCGCGAGCCGCACGCCCACCAACGCATGGAGCTTCGCTCGCGCCTCGGGATCAGCCACCCCAAGCTGATCGACGTGATCAGCAACATGGAAGCCAACCTTGAGGAACCGATCAGCCAGACCGAGCTGGCGGAGCAGGCGAACCTCTCGACCCGGCAGCTCGAGCGACTGTTCCGCAAGTACCTGCAGGCAACCCCGACCCGGTACTACCTGAACCTGCGGTTGCAACGGGCCCGCAACCTGCTGCTGCAGACCAGCATGTCGATTCTTTCAGTTGCACTGGCCAGCGGTTTCGTCTCCGCGAGCCACTTCTCCAAGTGCTACAGGGAGTGCTTCGGCCGCACGCCCCGGGCCGAACGATCGCTGCGCCAGACGACCCCGGCACCGTTCGAGGCCGAACGGACCGCACGGATCCCCGGTTTCACGACGCTGCCGTAGACGCCCGGGCCTTCGCGATCGTTGTTTCGAACTTCGCGGCCGTGCACACCCCAAGCGTGACAGGATCTTCCGGCGGGACGGCCTGGGTGTTGGACTTGATGCGCTCGCGAACCCTGGCGACGGACTGCTTCGACCCTGCCGAGAGCCTCGCGACATCAGTATCGGACAGTTCGGGGTGGTTTGCCAGCAGCCAGGCGACCGAGGCACTGAGCATTCTCTCCTTCACGACCATCGCCTCGAACTCCTCGGGCGTGCACAGCTTGAGCGAGACCGGATGCTGCGGGGAGATGGTCGGCGTGTTCTGATGGGTGCGGTCCCGCACCTTGCCGATGGTCTGCTTGGAGGTTCCGATCAGCCGGCCGATATCGGTGTCTGACAGCTCCGGATGATGCCGCAACAACCAGGCGATGGCATCGGGCTTGTCGCCGCGGCGCGTGATCGGCACGTACTTGGCTCCGCGGCGTTTCGGGGTCTGGCCGGCCACCGGCGACTCGAGCCCCTGCAGCCGCGCCGACGGATCCGCGGTGCACCGTTCGATCTCCTCGGCCGTAAGCCGGTTGTTGGCAACCGGATCGAACCCGCGCACGGAGAACTCGGCATCGGCCAGGGTCTGGACCTCGTAGTGATGCATGTCACAAAAATCCCCGATCTGTTCAAATGTCAGGGCTGTGTTCTCAATGAGCCAGACGGCGGTCGCCTTTGGCATCACCGGTTGTGTCATGTGTCTCGCTTCCTTCGCGCGTCATCCGTTCCAGGAAAGGCCGCGGCCCCTGCCTGGCCGCGGATGGTCAGTGTATACAGGGTACCGGCGTGATCGATCAAACACCATCTGTTGCCATCGGGGGCATTTGCAGGCACCCATATCGTCTCGGAAAGGGACGTGCCATGGATCCGGAAGAACTCGAACCGCGGGCCGCCTTCTCCGCGCCCGGAGACCTCGACAGCTGGAACATCGAGGAGCTCGAAACCTATATCACGCAGCTTGAGCAGGAGATCGACCGCGTGCACGGGGTCATCGCGCGCAAGCGGGCCGTCGGCGACGCCGCCGAAGCGCTGTTCAGGCGCTGAGCGACAGGACGTCATGACCGAAAGTACCATCGAGCCGGCGCGGGGCCGCCGGCTGTTCCGGTTTGTCCGCGTCCTCCTGCTCCTTGCCCTTCTCGGTGCCATGTCCGCCTGGGCGGTGCAGTGGGCCCGCACCGCGGTGCTCTACGTGCACGAGACCGACGCCAGGGTCATGGCCGACCTGGTCACGATCTCGAGCGAGGTGGACGGCCGGCTCGTCGAACTACCGGTGCGCGAAGGCGACCGGGTTGATGCCGGCCAGGTGCTGGCACGGCTTGATGCGCGGGCTGCCCGAGCACTGGTGGTAGAGAGTGCGGCCGAGCGTGACACCCTGCTGCGCGAGCGCGAACGGGTGGCGGCCGAGGCTGCTGTGATCGTCGCGAACATCGAAGCCAGGCTCGAAAGCGGCCGGGCGCGTCTCTCCGAGGCGGAAGCCAACGAGGGGATCCATGTCCACGAGCTCGGCTTTGCCGAAGGCGACTTTCGCCGCATTGAACGGCTGGCGGCATCGGGAACCGTTCCGGCGTCGCGGCTGGAGCGTGCCCGCACCGACTTTCTGAAGCGGCGCCAGGAACTCGAGCGTGCGCAAGCCGCAACCGCGACCGCCAGGGCCGATCTGGCCGAAACCCGTGCCCTGCAGGCAGAACTCGACGTCAAGCAGGCGGAGACCGAGGAACTTGATGCGCACATCGCCCAGGTCGAGGTGCGCATCGGACTGCACCGGATCGCGCTTGGCAACCGGACCATCCGCAGTCCGGCCGCGGGCGTGGTCGGCAGGGTGTTCGTCGCCGAGGGCGAGTTCCTGGTCCGCGGACAACGCATGCTGATGATGCATGACCCCGAACGCGTCTGGATCGAGACCAACATCAGGGAAACCGAGCTCGCGCGGCTCGCCCTCGGGCAACCGGCCCGCATCGTGGTCGACGCCTACCCCGAGGAGACCTTCTCCGGCGTGGTCGGCCGTATCGGGACCGCGGCGACCAGCCAATTCGCGCTGTTGCCGCGGCTCAACGAATCCGGGACCTTCACCAAGGTCACACAGCGGGTGCGGGTGCGGATCGACCTTGCGGACGGATCGTCCCGCCTGAAACCGGGAATGATGGTCGAGATCTATGTCGACGACGGGACCGCCGCGCGGCTCGCGCCCTGGCTGACATGGCCGTGAACGAAGTCACGCCGCCCCGCATCGCCAGCAGGATCGGTATTTCCGTCACCGCGATGCTGGCGATGATCGCCATGATCATGTCGTCGACCATGGTCAACGTCGCCATTCCCGACATCATGGGCGCGTTCGGAATCGGACAGGACCAGGCGCACTGGATATCGACCGGCTTCCTGTCGGCAATGACGGCGGGCATGCTGCTCAACGCTTGGCTGGTGACCAGCTTCGGACCCCGCAACGTCTTCATCGCCGCGCTGGCCCTGTTCTGTCTCACCGCCTTTGCCGGCCAGTACGCACCGACCTTTACCGGGGTGGTGTTCGCCCGGTTCGCCCAGGGACTCTGCGCCGGGCTCATCCAGCCGCTCGCCATGACCACCGTGTTTCTGGCCTACCCGCCGGAGCAGCGGCCCGTCGCCATGGGGTGGATCGGAATGGGTATCGTGTTCGGCCCCACCATCGGCCCGGTCCTCGGCGGGTTCATCGTCGACATCGCCCACTGGCGCCTCGTGTTCGCCGCCCCGGTCCCGGTGATGGTGGTGGCGGCCGCCATGGCCGCTGTCTACCTGCCGGGCCGCACCAGCGACGGACCGGCGGTCCCGTTCAACCTCGCGAGTTTTGCCCTGGTGACCGGCTCGCTGATGCTGCTGCTCACCGGGATCACCCTTGGCCAGCGCGAGGGCTGGTCCGACAGCACCGTGTTCCTGCTGCTGTTCACAGCCTGTCTTGCGATGCTCAGCTTCATGATCCGTGAACTCCGCAGCCGGGCGCCGCTGCTGCAGCTCAGGCTGTTCGCCTACCGCACCTACGTCGCGTCGGCGATCGTCGCCTTCATCTTCGGAGCCGGAATGTTCGGATCACTGTACATCGTACCGGTGATGGTCCAGACCGTCCAGGGCTACACTGCACTCAAGGCCGGACTGATGCTGCTGCCTGGCGGACTGGCCGCGATGGTGATCTTCCCGGTTGCCGGCGTGCTCTCGGGCCGGTTCCGCGTCACCCATACCATCACGGCCGGCCTCGGCATCTTCGCGCTCTCGTGCCTGCTGCTGGCGAGCGCCGGCATGCTGACCGACTTCTGGGCCATGGCGCTGCTGGTGGCCTTCGGTCGTGTCGGGCTCGGACTGGTGATCCCGCCGCTCAACCTGTCGGCCATGAGCGCGGTGCCTCGCGACCTCGTTGCCTACGCCGCCGGAACCCTGAACTTCATCCGCATGACCGGCGCCTCGCTCGGCGTGAGCATCCTTGCACTAATCCTCGACACCCGGATCGCGGGTCACGGTTTCGAACTCGCGACGTCTCAGACCGCCGGCAACGGAACCGGCATGGAGATGATCGGGACAATCTCGCGCGAGCTTGCCGCAACCGGGCTAACGGAACACCAGCGCCTCATGGCCTCGACGGCCTGGCTGCGCGAGACCTTGGTGCTCAAGGCCAACGAACTCGCGTTCCAGGACGGGTTCCTGGTCCTGGCCGGGCTGTTTGCCGTGGCCATGGCGAGCACCATGGTCCTGCTGCGGCGACCGCGCGACCTGTCGTCGGTTCAGTCGAGTTCGGGTTCGGCACCGGCGGGCAGCGGAACCTGAAACGCGTTCAGCGTCATCGAGATCAGGGTGTAGTAGCCGAGGATCCCGACGAGCTCGACAACACCGGTCTCTCCCAGCAACTCCACCGCCTCGGCATAGGTCCGGTCGCTGATCCGGTGGTCGCGGTGCAGCTGGACCGCAACGTCGTAGACGATGCGCTGGTCGTCACCCGCGAACTCCGGGACCCGGCGCTGGCGCACCGCCTCTACCAGTTCCGGCTCGAGACCGGCCTCGAGCCCGATCCGCTTGTGCGCCCACCATTCGAACTCCGCACCCCAGAACCGGCCGGTAACCAGGATTGCGAGTTCGGACAGCCGAGGCGGCAGCGAGGTCTCGAACCGGCAGAACCGGCCAAGACGCTGCGCCTTGTCGGCAAGTTCCGGACTGGTGAGCCAGACGGCGAGCGGACCCTGGAGCTGTCCGCGCGGACCTGAGACGATGTCGTCATGAACGGTGCGCTGCTCCGGCGTCATCTGCTCAAGTGAAGGGGGCTGCAATCGGGGCATCGTCCGTCTCCCTCAGACCAAAAAGCCGGGTTCGGTTCGCGGCATGGCGTCGTGCAGATCCAGCATGCGCTCCCGCCAGGCGTGGACCGGATCGTCGTCGTCAAGCAGGCGGAACCCGCTGACCCCGCGCGCCCACATGAAGGCACCGAACGCGGCGTAGTCAGCATACCCGGGCCCGGATCCGGCGAGGAACCCGCCCGCCTCGACGCTCTTGCGCAACGGGTAGAGCGCACGCTTGAGCTCGGCGCGCGCGGTGTTGCGGCCCTCGGCCATGGCCTCGAGCGTGGTGCCGAACCGGGCCTCTCGCGAACGCCGGAAATACTCGAGGTCGGCCGGATCGAGCACGGCGGGAATGTCGGAGACGACACACCGGGCAATCAGGGGGTGGAGCTGGCTGTCCGTCCATGCGGCGAAGAACCGGGCCGCGGCCACCCCGGTGGTCGCGAACAGCGACGGCTCGCGCCCGTGGACCCGGTCGAGGTGGAGCGCGATCTCCCAACTGTCCGCAACCACGGTGCCCTCGTCAACGATCACCGGAACCAGCTCCTGGCCGGAAAACGCGAGCTTGTGTTTCTGGGAAAACGTCACCCGTTCAACCGAGGCCCCGGCCTCGAGGCCCTTGTGCGCAAGGGCCATTCGTACCCGCCAGCCGAACGGGCTGAACCGGCGCCCGTCGCCGCCCGCAAGGTCATAGAACGTGATCGCCATGCCGGTGCTCCCGCAGGTCCGCCATACTGGTTGCCGCACAGAGCTACCATGTCGCACGGGGGCCGCAAAGCCCGGTTCCCGCCGGCCCGGCCGGACAGCCGGGCCCCTGCCCCCTTTCCATGAGCCTGACCTGCGTGGTTTCCTGAAGCGGAGCCTTTCCCGGAGACGTGACCAGGCCCGCGGGCAGACCGCAGGGATACGCGGCATGGTCATGAACCGTTCCGGCTCTTCCGATCCCTGCAGTAACCGCGCGCAGAGCACTGTCGCCTGACACAGGTGATCACTTCGCTGAAACGCGGCATCGCCAGTGCGGCGGCAGCTGGGGTATCGGGAAGCGCGCAGCGCCGTCTTGCGGCGAAGGCCCTCAGCGCCTTGATCTCGAGTTCGGAGAACAGGATACCGGGTGACAGTTCAGGGTGAACGCGGCCGAGCAGCGTCACCAGGCAAATGAGCCATGCGGTGACCAGGTTGATGGCGACGGCCCGGGCGAGGCGGTGGGCCGAGTGGTTCTCGAGCACCTGGACCTCGCATCCGGACTTCTGGATCCGGTGCCAGTCCTCGATATTTCAGGATCTGGTGCCAGTCCTCGATCCGCAAGCGCCAGACTTGGTACCCGACCGCGGTCCCGCAGTCTTCCAGGATATCTGCCGGAAGGGTGGTAAACAGCGACCAGCGGATCGGGGTTGCATTGGCAGGCGCACGCTCCTTCTCGACCATCACCGCCTGCAGCCGGGTCGGCGACTCACCCGGATGCTCACGGCTCGTGGGTGCGCGTTCCACCATCTGGCCGCGCACCACCAGCGTGGCGCTGCGCGCCGCGCACCCGGTCTTCGCCGGGCGGTTGCTTCGCTTGGACCGAGGGGTCAGCCGGTCGACGGCGATGATCATCGTGCCGGCGACCGAACCTGCCTGGACGGTCTTCAGCACCGGTTCCGCCGGGCCTGTGGTGACGGACGCGTCCACAGCGACCGCCCTGCGGGTCTTACTGCCACTCACCAGGATGTCGGCGTCCGGATGCGATGCACAGTTCAGGTCGGTGCCGTCCTTGATGCACAGCACCACCGGCTCGGCCCGCATGCGCTCCAGCGTGCAGGCACGATGCGGCGCCAGGGTGGCCGACAGCGTCACCACAGTCCTGTCGGGCTGGTCGATGAACCGGTCGTACCCCTTGATCCCCGCCCGGTTGCCACCCCCGGCCCGCGGAAAGGACGCCATCGAACGGCGGCGAGACGAAGGTCTCGATGAGCCATGGCGCGAAGCCATGGCGCGCGCAAATGACGGCCCCGAGGCGACGCAGGAGCCGGCCGAGCCCATGCGACGCCAGGGTGCGAGCAGCGCACGTCCGGACGGATCAGGAACCGGGACAGGCCCACCGCCCGGTGCAGGTGGTCCAGGCGCGTCGCCGCATCCCAACCGATCCAGCGGCCCCGCGCCGCACGCTGCAGGGCCGACGTCGGCGTTCCGATCGGGCCGGTCCAGCCGTGTTCGGACCACAGCAGATACCGTATCTGCCGGCCGACCAGTGGCCCGGCGACCTGCGGATGCTCGTGCTCCATCTGTCCATGCCAGATCGAACGGTTCGCCGGATCCGAGACCACAACCGGTCCGAGACCCTGGACCTGACCGACCTCCGACGGAACGTTCCATGCCGGTGCCACCGGCAACGACCGGCACCGCCGGACACTGGTTCCACCAGGTGTTCGTCAGCCCCTCGGAGGTGTTCCAGCCTGGGTATTCCAATCCTGAGGAAGCTGGCCGCTTCGGCCTGCGCTTTCGTCGTCCAGGGAGCAGGGATCTCCAATGTCGATCCGTTCAGCGCGACGGCTTGCAGGCTTGTCCCGGCTTGCCCCTTGTTGAAAATCGGACCAGCGGGCAAAACCGGGGCGCCTTGAAAACCGGATGACCGGTCGCAACGCCCGTTACTCCGTTACCCTGCCCTTCGGCCTGTCTCGGGAAGGCCGCCCGACGCACGGCGGAACACCATCGGGAAGGCTCGCGAAAGCTCCATCCCGAACGAGAGCGCAATCCACTTCGCCGCAGCAGGCTACGGTCCGAAACGACCGGATTGCGCTCCGGCGCTCCGCCGGACGCCGGTTGACGGAATGTTTCCTGTGAATCTAATATATAGCTCAATAAAGGATACAGAATTTACTTGCCTGATCGCGCATACGCCGGAGTCGGTCGAACCGCCGTTCCATCCAAACGATAGCGCTGGTATCTGACCCTAAGGACGGGGCCAGCGAACGGGGGTAAAGCGAAGTGAGCGACGCCAACCTGGAAGACCTGATCGCCAGGCATCTGAGGGATCTGCGTGCAATCAGAGGCCTGACCCTGGAGAGCCTCGCCACGCAAACGGGTTTCACGAAGGGCTATCTTTCGAAGATCGAAAACGGGCGAAAGCTGCCGCCGATCGGGACGCTGTCGCGCATCGCCAGCGCACTGAACACGGACATCGCGTTTTTCTTCCAGAAAGACGAGGACATCGAAAACGACGATGACAGTTTCTCCATCGTGAGGGCGCAGGAGAGACGGCGGATCGTCCGCGGCGGCACGTCGTTTGGCTACGACTACGAGAGCATCGCCTACAAGAAAATCGCCAAGTCGATGGAGCCCTTCGTTTTCACGTTTCCCGAGTCCTTTGACGACGACACCCGTTTTTCCCACGAGGGAGAAGAGATGGTCTTTGTGCTGAGCGGCACCGTGGAATTCGAGGTTGGGGGCAAGAGCGCCATTCTGTCTCCAGGAGACTGCATCTATATGGATGCCATCGTCGAACATCGCGGACGCGCGGTCGCCGGCGAGGCAAAGGCCCTGGTTGTCATCTTTCAGCCAAACACCAAGTCTTGACGACCGAAATCCGATGAATCGCACATCGCCCGCCCCCGGACAGCCCACCCTTATGCCAACCCAGACGCCGCCGGAGAGTTCTGCGCCATGAATTTCGCGATCCTGATCTATGATGAAGTCGAGCCGATCGACCTTGGCGGAACGGCGGGAGTCCTCTCCATGGCACGCCGCTTCGAGGCCGGTATCGAGATCGTGTGCGTTGCAGAAAATGCCGGCGAAGTGCGTCTCGCGGGCGGTGTGCGGGCAATCGCGGACTACGGCTACGACACCTGCCCGGACTTCGATATCCTGATCGTTACAGGCGGACCCGGATGGATCCGGCAGGCCGGGTCCCCGGCGACGATCGAATTCGTCAAACGGGCGAGCCGGCGCGCCACCGTCGTATCGGTTTGTACCGGCGCGATGATCCTCGCAGCCGCGGGCCTGACCGATGGCCGCGCGGTCACGACGCGACGCAGGAGCGGGCCGGGCGAAACGGCGCCGTTGCGCCTGCTGGCTGGTCGGGCGCCGGCCGCCAGACCGAGAGAGGCGCTGCTGATCGACACCGGCAGTATCGTCACCGGCGGCGGGGTGACCCTGGCCATCGACCTCACCTTTTATCTTCTGGAGCGGTTTTTTGGCACCGACCTCCGGGAAAGGACGGCGGCTCTGATGGAATATGACCGGGCCCTGGCGGCGAACGCCCGGCATCTCGACGTGATCCGCGAGGATTCGGCAGCGCGGCCGGGCTCTGGCTGAGTCGGCGCATAGTCTCGCCCGGTCAGCGCCGCCGGCAGAACCGGCGCAAAGGATCCGGTTACTTTCAATATTGTTGCATTAATGAAGATGTGTAATAGCCTGGCGTGAGTGTCACTGAATGTGGGGCTTCGGGATGGCCCGCACGCCGGCTTCGCTGCCCGGAGGGATGCGCCTGTCGGACTATCTGGGCGTCGCGGCGATTGCACGTGTGTTTCCGCGTGATGCGATCCGGGAGGCTCTTCGCCGCACGGGGCGAGAGAGTGTCCGCCAGCGGGCGTTGCCGGCGGACGCGATGATGTACTACGTGATCGCGATGTCGCTGTTTCGGCAGGCGTCAACGCGGGAGGTGTTACGCTGTCTGATGGAGGGGTTGCGGTGGGTATCGCCGGAGCTTCTGGTGCGGGTGTCGGGCAAGTCATCGATCTCTCGGGCGCGCAGCCGGCTGGGCCCGCACCCGTTTGCGGCGTTGCGCGATGCTTGCGTGCGACCGCTGGCGGCGCCGTCGACGGCGGGCGCCTGGTACCGGGGCCATCGTCTGATGGCAATCGACGGGTCGAGCCTGTCGGTGCCGGACGAGGAGGCGAACCGTCGGCACTTTGCCTTGCCCGGTGCGTCGTCCGGGCAGGCGGGGCTTCCGAAGCTTCGGCTGTCGGTGCTCATGGAACTCGGCACCCGGGCGCCGCTGGCCTGGTGCGGCGGTCCGTGGTTCGAATCGGAGATGGAGCAGGCGGAACGGCTGGTACCGCATCTTGAGCCTGGCATGCTGATGCTGGCCGACCGCTACGATGGCGGTTTTCCGTTGTGGTCAGCAGCTCAGGACCGTGGCGCCGACCTCCTCTGGCGGGTCAAGTCGAACCAGGCCTTTCCCGTGCGCGGGAGCTTCCCCGACGGATCCTGGTCGAGCGTCATCAACGGCCGCGGTCGGGACCGCCGCGGGCTCCGCGGCCAGCGTGCGGTGCGTGTGATGTGCTACCGGATACTCGGCGGCGAGGAGGCCTTCACCCTGATCACCACGCTGCTTGATCCCGGGCAGGCGCCGGCGGCCGAGCTCGCCGCGCTCTACCACGAACACCGGGAGATCGAGACCGCTTCCGATGAGGTCAAGACCCACATGCTGGGACCCGGGGCTCCACTGCGCAGCAAGACCCCGGAGCTCGTGTTGCAGGAACTCGACGGCCTGATGCTGGCCCACTACGCCGTACGCTGCCTGATCCATGAGGCCGCGGGCAGCTCCGGCCGGGATCCGGACCGACTGTCTTTCCTGCACGCTGTCAACATCGTCCACCGCCGGATCGTGCATCCCGGCGCTTTCGCCCCAACGGCCCACAACCCCGAGCGCTGAAGGCGCCATCCTCGAAGAACAGGTGGTGTTCAGCCGGGGACAGGCCAATCCCAGGGGCGTCAGGCCCAAGATGAGCAACGACCCGCTTCGGACACGAGCCCCCTTATCACGCAAGGGCTGCCTCTGGACCCCAGAACTCTGTCCGGCTCCCTATTAAAGCAATAGTATTGCAGTTAAATTCGGCTGTCCGAGCGGGCTTCGGGAATCCGCGCCGGCGGTGCCGGGGCGCGCGCATTGCCCGCCTGTTTTTGCTTCCAGCCCGTCCTGTCGGACCATGTGCAGGAAACACTGTTGACTGATTTGAACATGTTTCCTATAGTGTCCGTATAGGCAACCTTGTTGCATAAACAAGCAATGGGAGAGTGCGATGGCTGCCAAGCGGAAGCCCAAGATCGAACCGACGATCGGCGGTTCGGTGTATGTCGACCCGAAAACGATCGATTGGGCACCAAGCCAGTTCGAAGGCATCGAGATCAAGGTTCTCTATGAAAACAAGGCAGAAGGAGAGATGACCTGCCTGCTCAAGTGGCAGCCGGGCACCTCACTGCCGTTTCACAAGCACCCGGAGATCGAGCAATCCTACGTCATCGAGGGGTCGTTCTACGATCACGACGGGATCTGCCGCGCCGGCGAGTTCGTCTGGCGACATCCCGGATCGTTTCACCAGACCCACACCGACGAGGGCTGCGTTCTTCTTGCCGTCTACCGCAAGCCCAACGTCTTCCAGAATACGGCGGGCTTCTACAAGAACGCGGCGGCGAAAGGTTTCGCAGACGGATAGCCGGCCTGCTGCCGAGGAGTTCCGGTATCGGTTCGGGGCGGGTCCGGTCTCCGATTTCCGCGATTCCGGCTGGAACCGCCGCGGCCGCCGGTTCCCGTCCCGCCACCGGCCGGAACAATGGCGGCGGTAAGGACCGCCGGACGGTCTTGAACCGGCTCGATGGCCGGTGTCCTGGGGCCATCCCGCCGCACAAGCTCTCGATGTTTCCCCAATAACTATTTCTTGATCCTGGTTAGAAATCATGTTGAACGTATCTGCCAAAGTGTGTCCGTTTACGACACCTTATAGACCAGTTGTCCGTATCTGGGCGAAACGCGGGCGCGAGTCCGACGCCAAGTCGCGCATCGCAATGGGGGTCGGACCAGACCACGACCCACGGGGCCCTGATCCGGCCCCAACTCCGAGAGAATATTGTGTAGTCGACATCCCGGCGGCCTCCGACCGTCACTCGACACAACCGAAAGGAGGACCCTGGGTCAGACACCTGCACAGTGGCAAGGACGATGCGCGCTCAGCTCGTGGAGCTCATGTGAAATCGACCCCATCCGTGACGGCTCGCGGTCTCGGAGCGCCGCGCCTGCCGGGTGCCGGGGCAGCATCCCGCGCGGCCGTGACGACCAGGAGCGCCTGGTCGCGGACATGATCGAGCTGGCGGCCCACCAGTACGGCCGCCACGGCGATCGGCGCATTGTGGCCTTGCTTCGCGACGAGCTCCTGAATGGCGAGATATTCTACATCCTCAAAGAGGCCCAGGCTCTCATCGAATCATGGCGGCGCCATTACAACGCCGCACGCCCACACAACAGCCTGGGATACGGGCCGCCGGCACCGGAGACGGTCGTCTTGCCAAGCTGGATGGCCGGGAAACCGGCTATGCACTAACATTCGACTTGGACCGGTCGCAGGGGGCAGGTCAACCGTTTGTCCGGTTTGCATCGACTAACGAAGTTCCAATAAACTGACCGTATCAGGATTGACAGCGTAGCTATCATTTGGATAGCCGATTCCATGAAAATGGCGCGAAGATGCAGCATCGGGTGCGCGTTCGTTTCGTGAACGCCCGAAAGCGCGCGGCCGACTGTTCGGTCGCGTCAGGCCGGAAGGGGACGGGAGGGCCACTTGGGCGAGACCATCGAGCAGACAGGCGAGAGCGGGGCGCTGCGCGAACGCTTGTCCACGCTGAGCGCAGCAATCCTGCGCATCAATGCGAGCCTCGACGTCACCACCGTCCTGCGGGAGGCGGTCGAAAGCGCGCGCATGCTCACCGGCGCACGCTACGGCATCATCACGACCATCGGCGAGACTGGCGAGGTGTGCGATTTCGTCTCCTCCGGTTTTACCGAGGAGGAGTATCGCCAGTTCCTCGAGTGGCCGGACGGACCGAAGTTCTTCGCGCACCTGCGCGACCTCCCAGGCACTCTCCGTCTTACTGACCTGCCTGCACTGGTCCGTTCGCTCGGCTTCTCCCCGGACCTGATGTGCTCGAATACCTTCCAGGGCACGCCGATGCGCCACCGCGGCGAGACCGTCGGCCACTTCTTCCTCGCCGAGAAGGAGGGGGCCCCGGCGTTCACTGACGAGGATGAGGAGGTGCTGGTCCTGTTCGCCAGCCAGGCGGCGACGGCGATCATCAACGCCCGTACGCATCGTGACGAGCAGAGGGCGCGGTCCGATCTCGAGGCGCTGATCGAGACCTCGCCGGTCGGCGTCGTGGTGTTCAGTGCCCCGACCGGCCGCCCGGTGTCGTTCAATCGCGAAGCGCGACGCATCGTCGAGGGCCTGCGTTCCGCCGGCCGTCCGCTGGAGGAACTGCTCGATGTGGTGACGCTCCGCCGCTCCAACGGTGACGAGGTGTCCCTGAGCACGTTCCCGCTCGCACAGCAGCTCGACGAGTGCGAGACGGTGCGCGCCGAGGAGATCGTGCTCTCGGTCCCGGACGGGCGCAGCGTATCGATGCCGGTCAACGTCACGCCGATCCGTACCGAAGACGGCATGGTGATATCGGTCGTCGTGACCATGCAGGATCTCGCGCCGCTCCAGGAGCTCGAGCGGCTGCGCGCGGAGTTCCTCGGCATGGTGAGTCACGAACTGCGCGCCCCGATCACCGCCATCAAGGGTTCAGCCGCCACGCTGTTGGAAGAGGGAACCGAGATCGAACCGGCCGAGATGCACGAGTTCTTCCGCATCATCCACGAGCAGGCCAGTCACATGCGTAGTCTGATTGGCGCCCTGCTAGACGTGGGACGCATTGAGGCGGGCGTGCTCTCAATCTCTCCGGAGCCGTCCGACATTGCCGTCCTGGTGGACCAGGCGCGGAACACGTTCCTGATCTCCGGCGGTCGTCACGCAGTGCTCATCGACATGCCCCACGACCTGCCAAGGGTCATGGCCGACCGGCGGCGCATCGTGCAGGTACTGAACAACCTCTTCTCGAACGCCGCCAGGCACTCACCAGAGGCCACCCCGATCCGGGTCACGGCCACGCGCGACAGGGTTCACGTCTCGGTCTCGGTCGCAGACGAGGGTCGCGGCATTGCCCCCGAACTACTCCCCCGACTCTTCCAGAAGTACGCTGCCGCCGGTGACAGCGGCGCGCGTGCCACCTCGGGAAGCGGTCTCGGGCTCGTCATCTGCAAGGGGCTGGTCGAAGCGCACGGGGGCAGAATTCGGGCCGAGAGCGGCGGCCTGGGTCAGGGCAACCTGTTCACCTTCACCCTGCCGGTAGTCGAAGACACGCGTGACGCCGTCTCCACCCTGGCGGTTGCCCACACTCTCGCGCCGGTACCAACGCCACGGGAGCCCGAGCGCATCCTGATCGTGGACGACGATCCGAACACCCTTCGCTACGTGCGCGATATCCTCACCGGGGCGGGTTACTCGCCGGTGGTGACGGGCGAGCACGAGGAGCTTGCCCAGATCATCCGCGCGGAGAAGCCCGCGCTGGTCCTGCTGGATCTCATGCTCCCCGGCACGAACGGCATCGCGCTGATGGAAACCGTACCCGAGCTCATGGATCTGCCGGTCGTGTTCATCTCCGGCTACGGTCGCGACGAGACAATTGCCAGGGCGCTCGAAGCAGGCGCCACTGATTACATCGTCAAGCCGTTCTCGCCGACCGAGCTCTGCGCCAGGGTCCGGGCAGCGCTGCGCCGCGTCGCCCAGCCCGAACCGTTCCAGCTCAACGGTCTGTCCATTCACTACGAGGCGCGACGGGTCATGATGGACGGGTGCGAGGTGACGCTCACGGCCACCGAGTACGAGATATTGAGGGTGCTCTCGCTCAACGCGGGACGGGTCGTGACATACGAAACCCTGGAACGCCAGGTATGGAACGGGCGCAAGGAAGGCGACCTCAACCTGATGCGCAACTTCATCAAGAAGCTCAGAGCCAAACTCGGCGAGAACGCCACCAACCCGACCTGGATTTTCAACCTGCGCGGCGTCGGGTACCGCATGCCGAGACCAAACGGAGGCGGCTGACACCGTCGCCTTTCCGCGGCCTCGTGTCGGCAGCAGAACGTCCTCCATGCGCATCGCCGTTCCATTCCGGCGTCCGCTCGCCGCACACCGCCATGCGTGCGCTACTGGTCCCGGGGGGATGAAGATCCGACGATGCCGTGCCCACCGGCGCAAGGCACCCTGAAGAACCTCCAGTGGTTGACCGTCGGGCCGGTGTCGTTGGCCGGCTCGCCCTGCGTGGCATCAAGGTTGATCTCGATCCCCGGGTCGTCCCGCAGCACCGGGGCCGGCCGCCAGCCGGTCCGGTACTCGCCGTAGTTCGAGCGCTCGTGGGCAACGAGCGCTCGCGGGTTCACCTCCGCGCTGAGACCCGAACCCGCGACCGCAGGGCCGGCTCCCCGAACGCGCCCGACGTTCCGGATCCTCCCGCGGCCTCGACCTCGAAGTTCCCCTCCGCTGTATCGAGCGTGCGCCCGAATTCCAGAACCACGCTCCTGCCCTGCCCCAACGGCCCGACCCTCACGGAAGCAGTCACCGACTCTTGCTCGAAGCAGCCCCTGGTGCTCACGAGAGCAGCCACCCAGTGTCACCAACGTCGCTGCCCCCGGAGATTTTCGTGATCGATACGGGGCAGAGCACGGTGACGCTGCCGACAGGAACGGCGAGGAAGGTTCTCGCGTATCATTGCCGCGAGGGTTGCAGCGCACGCACGATCGCGGTCTTGCGCGCCGCCCGATGCCGCAGGCAACGGAGCGCCTCGAGGACCCGGGGCCCGATCGTCCCGGTCAACCGCGGGCGGCCACGTCCTGTTCCGCGGCCTACGATCCCGATGAGGAATGTCGTTCGGACTGTCGGCCCCGCCCGGACTATGGCCCGCTTCCCGCTTTCACGGTGCCGCGCAGCGACTTTCCGGCCCTGAATATCGGCGCCCCCGAAGCCTCGATCCGCATCCATTCGCCGGTCCCCGGATTGCGCCAGGTGCGGGCGGGTCTGCGTTTCACGTCGAACACCCCGAAACCGACGAGGCGTACCTCCTCGCCACTGGCCAGCGCCTCGGCGATTACCTCGAACACGGCGTCCACGACGTCTGCGGCCGCCGGTTTTCCGAGCCCGGTCCGCCCGGCCACACGGGTGGCGATTTGTGACTTGTTCACCCTGACTACTCCCTGTGCTGTCGCCTTTTCCGAACGCCCGGTCTGCCCGCCGAGACCGGGCGCCGGGGCAGACCCAGGCGCTGCACCGGCGTCTGCCCGACGTCGGGGGCGGGCGGTCGATCGACAGGCGCACCCGCGCCCTGCCCGCACTCTCCCGCAACGCGGCGCCGCACCGAGCTCAGCCCGTGTCCCTGCGGATCGCTGGGATGATCGGGGACGTGACGGGGGACGGGAGCCTGCCGGTGCGCCGGTCCCGGCCCGGCGACGCCGGAATATCGAAAGGACCGCCCCTCAGCCCGCTCGACGGGAACGCGCGACCGCATCCCTGCGAGGCACCGAGCATCCTCGGGACGGCGGTGTGCGGAGCGGAAGTGAAGGGAGGAGAAGAACGGGCAGGAAACAGGCTCCGCCGGACGGCGGGAACACGCACTCGGCGCGTGGGCGGCGTCTCGCGACGGGCGTTGCTGGCATTCCCGCGGGCGGCTTGCGCGGCCCATGGCATCAGCCGCGGGCCGGGGATGCGGCGGGCGGCGGAGAACACCGGCCGGACCGGCTGTCGGCTGTCGGCTCATATGGGTCTTGCGCCCTGTCGCTTCCGCGACCGGCAACGGGCGCGCAACCGTCCCCGGGAGACTGACCTCATGCCGACCTCGCCGAGCCCGCCGTGGCTTATGTCCACGCACCGCCAAAGCCCGTCCCATTCTCCGCTTGCTGCCACCCGTACGGGCGGACTGTCCTTCACCGACAAGAATACCATTCAATTTATCACTTGTATGTATCTACAATGGCTAATGTTATATTTGTTTGATAACTTATTGCCGTTTTCGGACACACCGGGACATAACGCCACCGCCCGGGCGGCCATCCGCGTTCGCCCGCGCCGGTCACCCCGACGACCTGCGGTCCCGCTTCCTGAAGTGCAGCTCACACGCCGGGCGGCGGGGCCCGCCGCTCGGGCCAGATACCGGAAACAGGACGGATTTCACCGCCCAGGCACGGGCGTGGACCTCGCACCACGTCAGGCGCGTCAGGCCAGTGGCGCGCCAGCGCAGGCTCGTCGCCCGCCTGCAGCCACATCCACTGCTCGGCGGTGCCCCGGCCGATATCCTTCAGTGTCAGTGCCATGTTCGCCGAAACGCCCGCCTTGCCGTTCAGCAGGCGCGACAACGCTCCTCGCTCGCAGCCGGGACGCGCTGCCGTCCCGGCCACGCTTCAGCCCATGTCGTGCATGCTCTCGCGAATGAGTTCGCCCGGGTGCGTGGCCTCTTGCAGCCGAAACAGGTTTCGCCGAAGCCGCGGCACGGGACCGGCAGTCGCGCATTGAATTGTCACCTCCTGCTTCCTATAGTGCCGCTCGGTCGCCGTGTGGCGGTTCGGGGACTGGTCTGCGCAGGTGCGCGTCGGGCGCCGCCGCGCAAGCGCCGCTCGGGCCGGGTACCGATGGTGCGACGGCGTTCATCGCCCGACGGTGCGAGGCGTGACCGCAACGACCTTCGGCGCATTGATCTCACACTCCACGCACAGTGGACCGGGCATGACGACATCACCATCCACAGCCCCTTCTTCCCGACCCGCCGAGGACGGAACCCGGTACGACGCCGTGATCGTCGGGGCGGGATTTGGCGGCTTGTACATGCTGCACGCCCTGCGTCGCCTGGGCTTTTCCGCCCGCGTGTTCGAGGCCGGCGACGATGTCGGCGGGACCTGGTACTGGAACCGCTACCCGGGAGCGCGCTGCGATATCGAGAGCCTGCAGTACTCCTATTCCTTCGATCCGGATCTCGACCAGGAGTGGAGTTGGTCCGAACGCTACGCGCCGCAACCGGAAATCCTGGCCTACGCCAACCACGTGGCAGACCGGTTCGACCTGCGGCGTGACATCCGCTTCGCAACCCGGGTAACCACGGCCCGGTTCGACGAGGACGCCGCGCTGTGGGAGATCGAGACCGACCGCGGCGACCGGGTGAGCGGGTGGTTCTGCATCATGGCGGTCGGCTGCCTCTCGAACGCGAACATTCCGGACTTCCCTGGACGCGACGAGTTCGAGGGGCCGGTCCTGCACACCGGGCAGTGGCCGCACGAGGAGGTGGACTTCACCGACATGCGGGTGGCGGTCATCGGTACCGGGTCCTCGGCAATACAGTCGATCCCGATCATCGCCCGCCAGGCCAGCCGGCTCACGGTGTTCCAGCGCACGCCGAACTACTCGGTCCCGGCATGGAACCGTCCCATGGACCGGGAACAGGAACGTGAGGTGAAGGCCGACTACCCGGGACTGCGGGCGCGGATGCGGGGTCGCCCCACCGGCTTCTTCTTTCCGTTCAACATCGACCCGGCACTCGGGTCGACGCCGGAGGAGCGCGAGCGCCAGTACGAGGAGTTCTGGGGCCGCGGAGGCCTGCCGTTTCTCGGCGCCTACGGCGACCTGCTCTTCGACGCCGATGCCAACGAGACCGCGGCCGAGTTCGCCCGCAACAAGATCCGCTCCATCGTCCGGGAACCGGCCACTGCAGAACTGCTGTGCCCGGACAACGTGTTTGGCTGCAAGCGGCTGTGCGTCGATACCGGGTACTACGAGACCTACAACCTCCCGCATGTCCACCTCGTCAACGTGTCGGACACGCCGATCGAGCGGTTTGCCCGCGACGGCGTGGTGGTCGACGGAACCACGTGGCCGGCCGACATCATCATCTGCGCCACCGGGTTCGCCGCCATGACGGGTTCGTTCGAGCGCATCGGAATCACCGGGCGCAGCGGCCTGACACTCGCCGAGAAATGGCGTGCGGGACCGCGCACCTGCCTCGGGCTGTCGTCGCACGGGTTTCCGAACCTGTTCATGATCACCGGCCCGGGCAGCCCATCCGTCCTGGCCAGCATGATCCAGGCCATCGAGCAGCACGTCGACTGGATGGCGGACTGCATGGCACACCTGCGCGACATCGGTGCACGGACCATCGAGCCCGGGGCCGCTGCCGAGGACGCGTGGGTGGACCACGTCAACGAGGTTGCCGGCGTCTCGCTGCGCTCAACCTGTTCGTCCTGGTACGTCGGAGCCAACATCCCGGGAAGGCCGCGGGTGTTCATGCCGTACATCGGCGGGTTTCCGATCTACGTGAACCGGTGCAACGAGGTGATGGACGCCGGCTACGAGGGGTTCATCATCACCGGCGGCGCGCCTGCGGCAGCACCGCCCGAAGTCCGTCTCACCGAGCGCTGGCACGTTCCGGTCGACATCGACGTGATCTCTCCGGCCATGGTCGCGGCGCGGCAGGTTCCGGTGGTCTGAGGCACCGTCGCCGGCTTGCGCTCCCGCGCATCACCTGTTCATGTCCCGATACGTGAACCTTGAAAGGTCGTCATGACAGTGACGCACCGGGCACTCCTGGCCGGGGCCGGTACGTCGCCGTTGCTTGCCGCCATTCCGAGGGGCCTGCTGGCATAGGCCCGCCTCGCGGACACCACGCCCGCCACCGCGACCGACAGCTCCCCGGTCCTGCCCGGGAGTTTCGATTTCTCGCCGATGCCCGAAGCCGATCACGCGTGCGTCCTCGTCGGTTTCGGCGTCTCCGCCGAACGGATGGTACCGGAGTGCACTGTCGCGCTCTGCCGTGATGGCGCCGGCACCGTGCTGTTCGATGCCGGTGCCGGCCCCGACTTGATGTCGAGTACCGGGGCGTTGATCGACAGTCTGGATGCCACCGGCGTGGCGCCGGACGAGGTCACCCATGTCGTCTTCACCCACGCCGATCCCGATCACATCCGGGGGCTGATCGACGAGTTCGACGAACTGGTGTCCAGCGAGGCGACCTGCATGATGGCCCGCGTCGAATAAGACTACTGGTGGGATCCCGGAACCGTGAACTCCATTGGCGTGGCGCTTGAAGCGTCGCCGTCGGCGCACGCAGGTGGATGGCGTTCATCGAGGACATGGTGGAACGGTTCGACGACGGCGACGAAATCATCCCCGGCATTGCCGCCGTCTCCACCCCGGGACACACGCCGGGTCACATGAGCTTGGAGGTCCGCAACGGCTCGGACGCCGTGCTTGTGACCGGGGATGCGATCGGCAACCACCATGTTGCCCTCTCCCGACCGCAGTGGCGCGGACCAGGGCCATGCTGCCTGACCGGCTTGCAGGCGAGGGCATGCAACTTGCCGGCTTCCACCTGCCCGGTGGCGGCATCGGCCGGATCGTGGCCGGCGGGGACGGCTACCGGTTCGTGGGGGAGGACTGGCCGCGCACGGACGCAGGGGCCCCGCCAGGGACGTCACCGGGTGCGGGGGCGGACAGGCCGCCCCCGCACTCCGCAGGTTCCGGTTATCCGAACATGTCGGCGGTGATGCCGGCGTACCAGCCTTCCGATTCCTCGTAGGTGGCCTTGCGCAGTTCGGCGTTCTCGCCGGTCTTGGAAATGAAGCCGCCCGTATTCTTGATCTTCTCGTCGGTCGCCTCGTAGGACGCGCCGACCTTCACGCCGTTTTCGGCGGAAATCAGCGACCAGCAGGTGTTGGAATACCGGGCCGGGAACACCTTCGAGCCCGTCAGCGCGCCACGCACGGCGTTGGCACAGACCTTGGCCTGGCTGTTCGCCGAGAACCCTGACTTGGGCATATCGCCCTGTTGTGAGGCGTCGCCGAGCACGTGAACGTTCGGATCCGTGCGTGACGACATGTCGTAGGCGCTCACCGGCGCCCAGTTGCCGTCGGTCACCCCGGCGATCTCGGCAATGCGTCCCGCCTTCATGGCCGGGATGACATTGCACGCGTCGACCTTGGTGGTTTCGCCGTCGATGGTGACGGTCATGGCCGCCGGATCGACCGAAACCTTGTCGCCACCGAACTCTGGACCGATCCAGTCGATCATGCCGTCGTAATGGTCGCCCCAGCCCTCCTGGAACAGTGCCATCTTGGAGAACTTGGGCTTGGGATCGGCAATGATGATCTTTGCGGTCGGGTTGGCGGACTTCAGGTAATGCGCGACCATGCAGATCCGTTCGTACGGGCCCGGGGGACACCGGAACGGGTTCGGCGGCGCGATCATCGCGTAGACGCCGCCCTCGGGCATGCCGCGGACCTGGGCACGCAGCAGCTCGCTCTGCGATCCGGCCTTGTAGGCGTGCGGCATCGCGTTCTGCGCCGTGATGTCCCAGCCCTCGACGGAACCGTCGACGAAGTCGATGCCCGGCGAGAGGATGAGCCTGTCATACGACAGCGTGGCGCCGCCGGCCAGGCTGACCGTTCGGGCGGACCGGTCGACCCCGACCGCCCAGTCGTGCACGACATTGATGCCGAAGTCACTTGCCAGCCGGCCGTAGGTGTGGCCGATGTCGGCAACCTCCTTGAACCCCCCGATGTAGAGGTTGGAGAAGAAACAGGTGTAGTAGGTCCGGGTGGGCTCGACCAGGGTCACGTCGATCGCGCCCTTGCTGTCCTTGGCGATGTAGCGCGCCGCCGTCGCACCGCCGGCGCCGCCGCCGATGACCACGACCCGCCCACGCGCCTGGCCGATCACCTGCGGAGCCGCCAGCGCCGCGGTCGTCGCCGCGCCCGTGCCCAGGAACGTCCTTCTGTTGATGGTCATTGCCGTTTCCTCCTTGTTGCCACTGCGGCGACGGCCGGTTTCACCGTCACTCGCCCGAATTCTCGAAATATGCGGCCAGTGCCGCAATCTCCTCGTCACCCAGCCTGCGTGCGATCATCTGCATGACCGGGTGCTCGCGCCGCCCGGTCCTGTAGGCATGCATCGCGATCACGAACCGGTCCGGCGGCCAGCGCACGATCGACGGAATCCCCGCGTCGCCGCCGTCAGCCCGGTGGCAGGTGACGCATTCCCCGCTTAGCCAGGCGCCGTATTCCGCGTCTCCCTGGATCGCGAGAACCGCCGGGTCGACACCATGATCCCGGTCGCCTCCCGTCCCCGCAATGCGGGACCCGTCACCGATCCCGCGCAGGAACGCGATGAGGTTGCGCCGGTCGACGATGTCCGGGAGACCGTCGAAACCCATCGGCGAGCCGGGGGCGAGCGCCTCGGGATCCTCCAGCAGCTGCTCCAGCGATGTCTCGTCCCAGACCAGGCCCCGGTCCCGCAGGCCCAGGAACGCCGGCGAGTAGGCGAAGGTCTCGTGGCTGGCCGCCGGCCGGCCGAACACGCCGTTCAGGTGCGGACCGATCCCGTGCCGGGCTCCGGCGCCGATTTCGTGACAGCCCTCGCACTCGCCGAAGACCGCGCGGCCGGCTTCGGCATCGCCGGACTGCGCCTGCGCCGCCCCGGCATGGATCGCGATCGCGACCAGCAGGATCAGGATCCGCGGATCCGCGCTCATTCAGCCCCCTCGTTTCCGCTGCCGGCGATGACGGCGCGCATGCCGGTTCAGCCCCCCTTGCTCCTGATGTAGGCGATCACGGCCTCGATGTCGGCGTCCTTCCTCAGCCCGGCGAACACCATCTTTGTGCCCTTCAGGTACCGCCTGGGATTAGCGAGAAACCCCGCCATTTCCGCGTCATCCCACACCCGGCCCTCCTCTGCCGCCTGCCGGAACACCTTCGAGTACCTGAACCCTTCCACGTCACCCATCCTGCGCCCGAACACGCCGGAGAGTGTCGGCCCGATCCGGTTCCTGCGGTCATCACCGACGGTATGACAGGCCTTGCATTTGCGAAACACTTTCTTTCCCGCAGTGACCAGCGCCGGGTCGGGCTGTGCGGCGGCCGCCGGCGCGGCGACCGGGGCCGCGGTTACCGCAGCCACTGCATCCGCGGTTTCGTCCTGCGGCGTGACGTCGAGCACCGTGGCGCGCATGGTGATGGTCACGGCGTCCTTGCAGTCACGCATGCACGGCTCGCCCCGCCAGGCGGGATACTCGGTCTCCTGCCGGTCATCGACGACGAACCCGTCGGCGTTGGGCAGCTCGATCTCCCCGAAGGTCTCGTGGTTGAGTTCGAACTCCTCGTCGACCAGATCGTTCGAGTACAGGATGTAGGCCACGATCGCGTAGACCTCGTCGGGCGGGAGTGTCTGAGCTGCACCGTAGGGCATCGAGCGATTGACGTAGTCCCACACCGTCGAAAGGTACGGCCAGTACGACCCGACGGTCTTGACCGGGTCCTCGTCCGCCAGGGTATCCACGCCGCCGGCGAGTTCCGGCCAGTTGTCCACGCCTTCCGCGAACTCGCCATGGCAGGCAGCGCATTTCTCGCTGAACAGCTCCTCGCCGAGCGCCACGGTGCCGCTGCCCCGGGGCAGGCCGGTGCCGTCGGGCAGGATATCGACATCCCACGCCGCGATCTCCTCGGGCAACGCCGGACGACCGAGACCGAACCGGTCCGACGCCAGGGCCGGCGACGCAATCAGGAGCGCCGCCACCACGACCAGTTCAGGACACTTCCACATTCTCGGTCACCCCGTCGGCCTTGACATGCCAGGTCTGGATACAGTTGTTGTGGTAGATCGAGTTCAGGCCCCGGACCTCGCGCAGCTGCCGCTTGGTCGGCTGCACATAACCGGTCTCGTCGATGGCACGGGACTGCAGCAGCATCTCCTCGCCGTTCCACTTCGTGTCGAGATAGAACCGCGTGAGCGCCCGGTCCTGGCCGGGACCGGCCAGTCGCGCCGTCTCCCAGTTCATCCCGCCGTCGCGCGACACGTCGACGCGCATGATGCGCCCGTGACCGGACCAGGCGAGGCCGGATATCACCAGCGGTCCGGGACCGTGCGCAATCGGTGACTGCGGACTGGGCGAGGTGATAACCGACTTCGCATCCATCACCCAGGTCCACTTGCGCGACGTCCCGTCGGCCAGGGTATCGGTGTATTTCGAGGTTTCCTCGCGGCTTTCCACCGGTACCTCCAGCACCTCCACGCGACGCAGCCACTTCACCCACAGGTTGCCTTCCCAGCCCGGGACCACCAGCCGGACCGGGTAGCCATGCTCCTTGCGCAGGGCCTCGCCATTGGCCTTGAATACGACGAGGACATCGTCAAGCGCCTTCTCGAGCGGCAGGGACCGTCCGTTGGACGAGGAGTCGGCCCCCTCGACATAGATCCACTTGCCGGCAACCACGCCCGCAGCCCCGAGACCGGCTTCCTCGAGCAGGGTGCGCAGCGGCACCCCCGAGTATTCCATGTTGTGGATCATGCCGTGGGTGAACTGGACACCGTTCAGCTGCGCCCCGGCCCATTCCATGCCGGTATTGGCCGCGCATTCACAGAAACACACCCGGTTGACCCGGGGAAACCGCTCGAGATCCGCATAGGTGAACACCGTCGGCGTGTCGACCATGCCATTGATCAGCAGGCGCCAGTCCTGCTTGCGGACATCGATCGCACCGGAATGGTGCCGCTCGAACGCGCATCCCTGCGGAGTGATGGTCCCGTCGAGCGCGTGGATCGGCGTGAAGTTGACCGAGGAGACGGTATCGGCCGTCAGCCAGCCGACATTGCGTCTGACGACATGCTTTTCGTGTTCGGTCGGCATGCCGTAGGGGACCGCGTCCACCCCGTCACCGAGGGTCGAGGCCCAGTCCTGCAACCGTGTGATCAGGGGATCGGGAGCCGCATCGGCCATGGTCGGGATCGCGGTGACGGCGCCCGCAACGAGGCCTCCGCCCAGCAGTCCGCGACGACTGATCCGCGCTGTCATGGCATTCCTCCTTCTGCCCGCCTATCCGCCGACGACGGTGACGGCATTGCTGGGCGTGACTGTGACCGTCCCGAGCCTGCGGACATGGGCCTCGACAACGTCCCAGATCGGCGGCCCCCGGGCACCCTCGTTGACCGATGCCCAGCCGGCAACAACATAGGTGCGCGCCGGGTCAATGGCCTCGCCGGTCCGCAGCAGCACGAGGTCGCTGATCCGGGATCCCCGGGGCCTGTCGATCTCCACCCGGTAGCCGATGCCACCCGTACGGACCATGTCGCCACCCTGCTGGTAATAGGGGTCGGGGTGGAAGATGTTGTCGGCGACATCCTCGAGCACCTCCCTGAGGAATGCTCCCGACATCTCGGTGCGGTAGGCCGCGCCATAGGTCATCGAAGTGACGTTCCAGATGTCCTCGCGCGTGATCGCCTGGCCCGGGATCAGCGCCGGCCCCCAGCGCACGCCGGGAGACAGCGCGATCTCGGCATCGCGTTCGGCCAGCAGCGCATCGCAGATGACATCGTCCCATGTGCCGTTGAAGGTGCCACGCCGGTAGAGCAGCGAGCCGGTGTGCCCGATCACCTCGCCCAGTGCCTCGAGGTGAGGCGCGCGCTCGGCCTCGATCAGCCGGGCCATCGCCGGATCCGGCGCGATGACATCGGCGAAGACCGGGATCAGCCGGTGCCGCCACCCCAGCATCCCGCCTCTCCGGACATCGAGATCGATCCGGCTGACGAACTTCCCGTTCGAGCCCGACGGCACGATGATGGTACTGCCGACCAGGACCGGTTCGGGGAGCGCGTCATGTGTGTGGCCCGACAGGATCACGTCGATTCCGGAGACGATTCCCGCCATCTTCTTGTCGACGTCGAACCCGTTGTGCGACAGCACCACCACGCAGTCGGCGCCATTACCGCGGACCTCGTCGACCATCTCCTGCATGTGTTCGTCACGAATGCCGAACGAGTACTCCGGAAACATCCAGCGCGGATTGGCGATCGGCGTGTAGGGAAAGGCCTGGCCGATGACGGCGATCCTCGCACCCCCGCGTTCGAACACGGCATGGGGCGCAAACAGCTCGGCCGGCTCGTCCCACTCGGCATCGAAGATGTTCTGACCGAGGGCGGCGAACGGCAGGCTCCCGACCAGTTCGCGCACTCGCTCCGAGCCGAGGGTGAACTCCCAGTGGAACGTCATCGCGTCCGGGCGCAACGCGTTCATCGCGTTCACCATGTCCTGGCCGGCGGTGTGATAGCAGGTATAGGAGCCGTGCCAGGTGTCTCCGCCGTCGAGCAGCAGCGCGTCGGGGCGATCGGCACGGATCGCGTTGATGACGGTTGCCATCCGGTCGAGTCCGCCGACCCGGCCGTAGCCGCGTGCGAGTGCCGCGAAGTCGTCGGAACTGAGCGCATAGTGCGAGGGGCTGCCGTCGGCAATGCCGTAGAGCCGCCGGTAGTCGGCGCCGGTGACATGCGGAACGGCGCCGCGATTGTCGCCCGCGCCGATATTGACCGAAGGTTCGCGGAAGTAGACCGGCTTGAGCTGGGCGTGGATGTCGGTGACGTGGATCAGCGTCACGTTGCCGAAGTTCCGGAAGTCGAGCAGCTGCTCCTGGCTGAGGCTCTGGCGGGCCGCGACGCGGGCCCAGTTGCCGAAGCCCGAGGCCCCGAGCAGGGCGGAAGCGGCCATGCCTGCCTGGAGAAAGTCGCGTCTCGAGATCATCTGCTCATGGCCCTTTACCAATCCGAATGTGAGCACGTGTCCATTACAGGGAGCCACCCCGCACCTCCCGGCACGGGACGGCACACCGGTCAGTTGCGGACGGACGGTCCCTCGATGCTCAGTCCGTTGCCCCGCGAGGCGACGTAGAGTTCAAGCGCGACGAACTCGGGCGAACCCGGGGCGAAGGTATGGGCGCGGGTGTCCCGCACACACCCATTGAACCGGGAATGCACCGAGTTCAGCCTGGTGTTCTTCAGCCTGTAGGCCGGAAACCCGTTGGTATGTCCCTGGCTCAGGTGATCGGCCCGGATCATGTTGCCGTAGTTGTCCTCGTGACAGTTGGCACAAGACAGTTCGAGCTGCCCGAAACGCGTGTAGTACATCTCCCTGCCGCGCTCCCATGTTTCCCTTGCCGGCCCGTCGATGGCGACATTGACCGGCATGCCGCGCGAAACCGACGCCAGCAGCGCGACCGTGTTGGTCATCTCCCCGCCATCGTACTGCCACGCCTCGGCACCCATCCGGGTGGTGCGGCAGTCATTGACCTGCATCTCGATGCTGCGGACCTCGCCCTCCGCCCGATTCCATTTCGGATACACCGCCTTCACACCGGCCATGGTGGAGACATCGTCATGGCATGACGCGCAGGACTTGCCCGCGCTGCCGTCCGCCATCGACCAGACCCCCGCCGCGGCCTCGACGAAGAGCGTGGCGGGATTGTCGAAGTCGTCCATCTGCATGGCCTGGGTCTCGTCGGTACGGAACCGCCAGCCTGACCATATCCTGTCGAAACCCTCCACATGCGCCGGAGGGCTGGTCTCCGTCACCATCACGATCTTTCCGTTGACGACGAGTTCATCGTCGTCGGGGCCGGGACCGGCGAGGACCGGTGCGCTGGCCAACAGCGTCGCGGCAACGCAGAGCGCGCCGGTTATCCCGGGCCCGAACGTCACGAACCCCTTCCCGCTCCGCGCGGTGCGACAACGCACACCGTTACCCGGCCTTGATCTTCCTGGACTTGGTGTAGACGGATCCGTCGTCGTCGTACCAGGTGAAGGTGAACTCGCCTGCCTCCGGAACGACGGCATCGAACTGGAAATACGGGTTGGTGGAGATCGCCGGCTGCATGGTCACGTCGATCACGTTCTGGCCGTTGAAGTCGACCACGAAGCGGTTGATGATCGAGCGGGGAATCAGGGTCCCCTGCTTGTCCCTGCGCTGGCCGCTTTCCATCTTGTGACGGATCAGGGTCTTGATCGTGATCGTCTCGCCCGGGCTTGCGGATTTCGGAACCTTGACCCGGGGCTTCACACCCTTTGCCATCCTGTCTTCCCCCTGTTGCCTCAGCCGCCGCAGCCGCCGATGGTCACCTTGACCGCCGCCCGCGCCATCTGGAACGACCCGTCCTCCATCTGCGCCACCGCAATCACGTTCTGGGTCCTGGCGAGCCTGATCCGGGTCGACGCCGTGCGGGTCGGGTTGAGTGGTCCGAACCTGATGACCGCGACATCCGGAACCGGGTTGCCGTCGGCAAACAGCGCGACCAGCGCCGCACCGGGCGCGCTGACGCTGATCGGCACCGTGTTGCCGTTCTCCGCGATCTCCGGGGCATTCAGGGCAATCACCCCCTCACCGGGCACCACGTTTCCCGTCAGCGCCGCGATCGCATCCTCGGTCGGCGTCGCGAAGGCGGGCAGACTGCCGGTGCCGGCGGCCGCCACGGCGCCCGAGCCGAGCACAAGCAAGTCTCGTCGTGTCAGTTCCATCGATCTCTCCCGTTGCCTGGCGTCACTCCTGCCTGAGCGTCATCAGGTAGGCGACGACATCTTCCACCTGCTGCGCGGACAGCAGCGGCTGCACCTCGCCCTCGAGTGGCTTGCCGGTAAACGCATCGCCGATGCGGATAAAATCCTCGGTCCGGTAGAACGACGGCATCATTGATCCCTCGAACATGACCTTGGCATCGGCAACGATGCCGCGGATCTCCGCTTCCGACCAGCGTTCGGCCACGCCGTCGAGCGAGGGCCCGATCTCGCCGTGCCACTGCAGGTGCGCCAGCCCGGTGACCTGGTGACACGCGATGCAGTTCCCGGCCCCCTTGTCCATGATCAGCGCGCCCGCCTCCGGGTTACCGGGCTTTCCGCTCAGGGAACGCTCGACCGCGCCTTCCACGAAGACCACCGCACCTGGCGTGACGCTCTCCGCCGCCACCACCGTGACCAGGACAAGCCCCAGCACGAGCCCTGTCGTCAGCCCGATCACCGGTCGCATGAGCCCTCCCCGAAACGCCGTGTCGTCACCTGCGCCCATACTCCACGTGTAGTCATAGCGCAGGCCGGACGCAATGCAAATTCACATACATGAGTATTTGCATATGTGGGATCCGGCCGGCCGGATCAATCGGTGGACACGTCATTGCGTTCGCGGATGCGGCGCGCGTGGTAGCGCTGGAAGTCCTCGTCGGTGTCCAGCAGATAACGCTTCTGCGCCACCCAGGTGAGCAGGTCGAGCGTCGTCCCCCTGCCGAAGGCCCCGGGCATCACCGCGACCGCGGCCTCGGACGCCGACCGCCCCTGCGGGACCGATTCCGGCATGAACATCATGCTCGGCGTGAACAGGATGCCCCACTTGCGCGCGACTGCCTTCTCGCTCAGCGTCTCGCCATCGAAATCGATCACCTCGGTATTGCCGTACAGGTTAAGCTGCACCACGAAGTAGCTGTCGGTGATGGTCCTGGTCACGTCGGGGTCGGGGAACACCTCTTCGTGCATCCGCGTGCAGTAGACGCAGCCACGCTGCTCGAACAGCAGCAGCAGGCGCTTTCCCTCGCCGGAGGCTTCGGCGAGGTCCTCGGCAAGATCCTTGAAGGTATCGCGCATCCAGGGCGCCTTGTGCAGGCCGTCATCACCGAGTTCTTCGGCCACGGCCGCAGAGCCGAACAGCAGTGCCAGCAGGATGACACTCAGGCGAAGCATGGATTCCTCCCTTCTCCCGGCCGGTCCCGGTCAGCCGATGGTTGCGAACCACGGCAGGGTTTCCAGCATCCACAACGCAATCAGGTTGACGGTATCGGTCGCGATCAGGACACCGAACAGCACGAGCAGTCCCCCGGTCAGCCTCTCGATCACCGGCAGGTGGTGACGGAACCCCGCCATCCAGCGCATGAACGGGCCGATGAAAAGGGCCGCAAGCACGAAGGGTGCCGTCATTCCGGCTCCGTAGACGAAGAGCAGTGCCGCTCCTTCGAACGCCGTGTCCTGGCCGGCGGCAATGAACAGGATCGCAGCCAGCACCGGCCCGACGCAAGGCGTCCAGCCGAATGCGAAGGCGAGCCCGATGACGTAGGCGCCGGGGAGGCTCACCCTGCCGGTGCCGCCGGCAGCGCTGAACTGCCGGTACAGCAGTCCGATCCGGACCACGCCCAGGAAATGCAGCCCCATGACGATGATGACGCCGGCCGCGGCCCAGCGCAGTACGTCGAAGTACTCGCGGACCAGCTGGCCGAACGTCGTGGCCGCAGCACCCAGTCCCATGAAGACGGTGATCACGCCGAGCGCGAACAGCACGGCGACCAGGATGGACCGGCGGCGGACCGCCGACGTGATCTCGGCCCCGGCGGTGACCAGGTTGGCCCCGGCACCCGCAAGATAGCCCAGATAGAAGGGCACGATCGGCAGGACGCACGGCGAGAGAAACGACAGCAATCCGGCAAGCAGTGCCCCGACCAGTGTCACGTCAAACATTGTGCCGACGCCATCCACGCGGTGAATTGCCAGTGCGCTGTTGTCTGCATAGTCCCGTTGGCGGCTGCACGGCAAGCCAGCGGGCCGTTACGCCTGCATCGCGGCCGCGAACCCGGTATGCTGCGATCTCAGTCCGGCCCGGGTCGAGGATCACATGCGGTTGATGACACCACTGCTGCTGCTCGTGCTGTGGTCGGTTCCGGCGCCCGCCCAGACCATGTTGCTCATGGCCGAGGAACGGGGGTGCCCGTGGTGTGCGCGGTGGGACCGGGAGATTTCCGGGATCTATCCGAAGACACCCGAGGGCCGGGCAGCGCCGCTTCTGCGCTTTGACGTGCACCGGGACCCTCCCGCCGGCGTGAGGCTGGCCAGCCGCATCCTCTACACACCGACCTTCGTGCTGGTTCGTGACGGCTCGGAGGTCGGGCGCATCGAGGGCTATCCCGGCGAAGACTTCTTCTGGGGGCTGCTCGGCACGCTGCTGGCCCGGGCCGACATCGACCTGTCCGGAACCGGGACAACCAGGTGAGACCTGTCTCGCGATCGCGAGTTTCGTGGCGTCGTGAAGTGGTTGCGGCAGCGGTCTCAAGGGGCCCCGGGGCATGAGCGTCTGATGGATGTGAGGATCTCATCGGCCGTACCGTGCCGCCGATCCGGGGTCTCGATGCAATCGGTGATTGCACGCTCGGGTTCGCCGGTTGATCGATGAACGCCGCGCCGGACCCGTTTGTCCATCAGCTCGGCGAAGAAGCGCCCGACCCGGCCGGGCCACGGCGGCCGGATACGATCCGGGGGCCGAACCTGCGACTTCCCGTCCACGCGAGGGACCATGGCGCACTGCGGTGGTTCCACGCACAGTCCGTCGAAGTCGCATGTCCTGTCCACAAAGGACGGGTCCACCGAGAGCCTGAAGGCCTCGCTGCGGTGCGGCTGATCGTCGACGGCGCCATACACTCCCGCGTGCAACAGCGAGCACGAGCTCCAGCGAGTCGCGCCACGAGGCGTCTCCTCCGCCATCCTGCGCGCCAGCCCGGCCACGGCATCATGGTCGTTGCGCCGTGAACGCCCGGAGAGCGCGGCTCGCCGCCAGGCCCGCCAGGACGGTGTTCGGCGAACCGGCTGCGCCCCTTCCCGACAGTCCGGTCGGTCACGTCAGGCGCGTTGTCGATCTGCGGGTTGGTCAGGCCCCCGGTCGCGGGTATCGCGACCTGCGTCCGATACGACCGGCCACGCCGGACCGTGCGCCGCCGCGCCAGGTGCCCGGGCTCGCTGTGCTCCTCCACAGTCAACTTGATCTCCACCGACGGCCGCATCACCATGTCTCGCGAAAGGACGCTCCCCTCTCATCAATCCGAACCCTGCGTTCGGGACACCAGGGAGGCACCAGGCAGGAACGTGAACAGCACCACGGGACATGATTCGCCGGGCGGGCTTCCCGTCCCGGACGGTGCCATGTCGTCCGAGGATCGCGAAGCGATGCGCCGGAGCGCCCGCAAGGCGTCGCAGTTCCTCAAGGCGATCAGCCACGAGGGCCGCCTGATGATCCTGTGCCACCTCGCATCGGGTGAAAAATCCGTCACCGAGCTCGAGCAGTTGCTGGCGATCCGGCAAACCGCTGTCTCACAGCAGCTCTCCCGCCTGCGCCTGGAGGGACTGGTCACACCGCGGCGTGCCGGCAAGACGGTCTACTACAGCCTGACCGATGACCGGCCGCGCCAGGTGATCGAGGTGCTCTACGAGCTGTTCTGCTCCGAGCCCTGATCCCGCGGATCCGGCGCTCTCAGGATTGCCCGGAGGACGACGCGTAGTCCGGATTCACCACGAATCCGGGCGCCTCTCCCGTGGACACTCTGCGGATGTTACCGAAGGCGAAATCGAGGCGCCGCCACCAGGTGTCGATGGTGGTCCCCGCCGTGTGCGGCGTCATCACCACGGTGTCCATGGCGGCAAGCGGGCTGGCTCCGAGAGGTTCCGTCTGGAACACGTCGAGACCGGCACCGGCGATCTCGCCCGACCGCAGCGCCTCCACGAGGTCGTCCTCGACCACGATCTCGCCGCGCGAGGTGTTGATCAGGACCGACGACGACTTCATTGCCCTGAACGTCGCGGCGTTGATCAGTCCGCGCGAACCCTCCGTCAGTGGCGTGTGCAGGGTGACGATGTCGCTGGTCGCCAGCAGCTCGTCAAGCTCGACACGGCGCGCACCGAGTTCCCGTTCGACGTCGGGGTCCGCTGCCATCACGTCGACATAGACCGGTTCGGCGAGGAAGCCGCGAGCCATGCGCGCGACCTCACGGCCGATCTTGCCGAAACCGACGATACCGACCCGCTTGCCGCGCAGCTCGAACATGCGCAGCGCCTCGCGGTGTCCCAACCAGTTTCCGCCGACCAGTTCGCCATGATGCAGCGGCAGCTTGCGATAGACGGCGAGCATCAGCATCAGCGTGTGCTCGGCGACTGTCGGTGCGTTGGCACCGCCGTTGGTAGCGAGCGGAATGCCCTTCGCGGTCAGTGCCGGAACATCCAGCCGGTCGTATCCGGCGCTCAGGATCTGCAGCAGTCGCACCCGGTCCGCCACATCGACATCATCGAAACCGACCCCGTAGAGCATCAGATAGTCCGCCTCGGCGACCCGGTCACGGCGGGTGCCGGCATCGGTGGCGGATTCGCACAGTTCGAGCCGGAACCCGGACGGAACCTGCTTCATCGCCGCGTCGCGGACAAGGTCCGGAACGTGGGACGCGCTGTAGAGAAACACGATGGTTTCGGCATTTTCCATCCGGACAGTCCTCTTGCGGATTTCGGTTGGTGTGGGTCGGGTTATAGCAGGGGTCTATATCGATGGTTGGTGCGCCAGGCTAGCTGGCGGAATGTCGCCGGGCGAAAGTCCCGGCAGGAAGAGTAAGGTAACCACCACTTCCTCCGCGAACCATCTGTCGGTCGTCGTGAGGCGGCGGGCGAAGCGCAGGCGAGCGGCAGGCGTGGGCCGGAACAGGTCCGGACATGGATCAGTCCGGGTCGGGCGCGAAGATCTGGGGAAAGAGGGCGCGCATCGCCTCCTCGTCGAACACCGCCTTGAAGGGGTGGGACGCTGCCAGGGCCTGCGCCCGTTCCGTTGCCGGGCGGGCGTCAATCTCGCGAAGCAGCCTGTCCACGCTCGGGTAGATCTCCATGATCCGGTCATCCCCCAGCATGTAGGCCAGCCGCGACCCCCAGCCCCAGACGGCCATGTCCACGATTGAGTAATGCTCGCCCAGCATGTACGGGCGGCCCGCCAGACGATCCTCGACGATCTGCCAGTGCCGACGGGCCTCGAAGTCGCAGTGATATGTTCTACATAACACATCACTGCTTATGTCGCGGTCGCCGCTATGTTTCGGTGAACCCGCTACCCCGCTCCCAGCAAGGGATTGCGCCACGTAGCCGCAACATATTCCGGGACACAGGTTCCCGTTGGATGATCGTGCTTTCCCGCTCAAGGAGGCACGACCATGTTCGAGAAGTTGTTCGAGCGACCGCACACGATTGAGAAGTATCGGTCGGCGCCGCTTTACAAGGATCGGCTCAGGTATCTGGTCCATGTGGCCGACGGCGGCGCCGCCCCCTACACGCTCTACAGGATTGCTTACTGTCAGCTGAGCCTGGTTCGTCTCCTCGGCTTGCAGGAAGGCGAAACGGTGACGTTGCCCCAACTCACCGCCGTCGCCGAGGCGCGGTTTGGTCGCGAGGAACATTCCGGCGGCCAGCGGACCCGGCCGAGGGCGTCAAGCGAGTTCCTCGGATACGCTGTTCGATGGCTGCGTTTTCTGGACCGTGTCGAGGAACCCGCCGAAGCTCGCCACCCCTACGCTGTCGAGATTGGAGCGTTCACCGCCTGGATGCGCGACGAGCGAGGCTTGTCGGAAGGAACGATCCTCGGCCGGTGTCAGGCGGTTGCCGATTTCCTGAACAGACTGGCGGTGCGGAATGTCCCGCTGACAGCGGCCGAGATGGTCGATGTCGACGAGTTCCTCGCCGCGAAGATGGCCAGCGGATCGTGCAAGCGGGCGACGATCAACAACTACGCGCGCTATGTACGGGCCTTCCTTTTCTTCAGCGAAGATCGGGGCTTTTGCAGGTCTGGCCTGGCCGAAGGTGTCATTCCTTCGAGGGTCTACAGGGACGACACGATCCCGATGGGATTGCCCCGCGATGATGTCCGGCGCCTGCTGGCCAGCACCGAGGGAGAGCGACCGGTCGACAAGCGGGATCGCGCGATCCTGATGCTTCTCATCGGATATGGCTTGCGGGCCGGAGAGGTGTGCGGCCTGCAGCTGGACGACCTCGACTGGGAACAGGAAGCGATACGCGTTCGCCGGAGCAAGCTGGGACGAACCGATCTGTATCCGCTGTCCCACGGCGTCGGGCAGGCGATCCTGCGCTACCTCGTCGATATCCGCCCCCGCTGGCCTGAACGCTCCCTGTTCCTGACCCTCCGCGCTCCGACCCGGCCGTTACGCACCAGTGCCCTCTCCGAGATCGTTGGTCGGCGGTTGGATCGTCTTGGTCTCAAGGCAAGGCGCCGCGGCGCGCATGTGCTCAGGCACGCCACCGCCCAGCATCTCCTC
>Ga0209543_1000279_pt1 | contig 70995 bp, 68 predicted proteins | sample MesohylFT_FD_187296 | JGI IMG/M metagenome (GOLD analysis project Ga0209543, IMG submission 187296) | Host-associated microbial community of the marine sponge Aplysina aerophoba from Gulf of Piran - sponge mesohyl, lysed by freeze-thaw... | ecosystem: Host-associated > Porifera > Sponge >...
TGAGGCAGGGCCGGTCGAGACCCGCGAAACGGTGCGCGCGTTCAACCTCATGCGCGCACGGCTCGACCGCTACGTCCGCGACCGCACGGCCATGCTGGCTGCGGTCTCGCACGACCTCAGGACGCCGATCACGAGCCTGCGCCTGCACGCCGAGTTCGTCGAGGACGCGGAGACCAAGGCGAAGATTCTCGCCGCGCTCGACGAGATGCAGCGCATGACCCAAGACGCGCTCGCCTTCATTCGCGAGGACATGCAGCAGGAAGAGACGCGCACCGTCGACCTTCATGCGCTGGTCGACAGCGTCGCTGCCGATCTCGCAGAGCTCGGGCAGGAGATTGCGGTCGCGGACTCCGGCCGGGTGCTCGCCGACTGCCGGCCGGCGGCGCTGCGCCGGGCGGTGCGCAACCTGCTGGAAAACGCGACCGCCTACGGGGGCCGGGCGAGGGTGCGGATCGGGCGGGACGATGAAGAAATCCACGTCGTCGTCGAGGACGAAGGGCCGGGGATCTCCGAGGCCGAGCTTGAACGGGTGTTCGAGCCCTTCGTGCGTCTGGAGGCCTCGCGCAGCCGCGACACCGGGGGCAGCGGGCTCGGGCTCGCCATCGCGCGCAGCATCGTCCGCGGTCACGGGGGAGACATTCTCCTCGTAAACCTCGCGGAAGCCGGATTGCGCGCGACGGTCGTGCTTCCGGGGGCCGGGGGAACGTGAAGCGGCCGGCGCGGAATCGGCGGCGGCCAGGACGGTTCGGACGGGCGCGGCCGCCTGAGCCGTGGCCTGGTCCCGGATCCCGGCGCGAACGGTCGCTTGCGACCGGCCGATGACCGCTGTCGGACCGGTTCCGGCGCGGGGCCGGTTTCGCAGAGCGTGGCTTGCTCTTTCGGTTTCGGCACCCGGTACGCGAGCGCCTGGCGGATGCAGCGCGTTATGGCGGCGTGATCGCCCGTGTTGAACAGGCGAGAGGCTTCCAGCCAGGCAGCACTGTCGATCCGCGTGAGGTCGATGGCGTACCGGGCGCGCGCTGCAAGCTGCTTCGGATACTGGAGCGGCGTACGCCCGTTGCCCTCGCGGAACGGGAGGGCATGGTTAACGTCGCCCTTTGCCGGACCGGCGCCTTCGGCGAACTCGTCCGGCCCCGATCCCCGGAAACAGCCCGTCGCCACGATGCGGTGGTGAATTTCAGCCATGCCGGCCGCGATGAACCGACAGATCCCGCTCATCATTATACGGATCGACTATGAGAAAATTGGGCGCAAAATTGATAAATCGATGTGCATTCCAGGGATGCCGCAGAAGTCCAGTCATTTCCCTGGCACCCCTGGAATTCACACAATTTCAGTCATTTTACTCACAATTTACGCATAGTCGCTCCGCTACGCTGTGGCCGGAATTCTGATCCGTTTCACCGCCATATTCGAACGCCGAAGCCGGGAAGGTCGCGATCCCGGAAGATGGCGTCCTTGCCGTTGACCAAGAGACGGTTCACGGTGCGCTTGGTGAGGGTGCGGTACCGGCGCTCGGCCATGGCGAGCATCCTTCGAGGCGGTTTCAGCGCGGCGAGTCCCGGTAACCGGCCTGTAAGCGCATAGGTAGTTTGATGACGGCGAGAGCGAACGTGGACGTGACGGTTTCAAAGCTGAATTGGCAAGGTGATGGACAGTGTAGCGATGCGGAATAACCCCGTCAGTACAATCGGTTATCGCACACCAGCGCACCGTAGGTGCGGCCTGCGATTACAGGTGAATCGAGGCAGAATCGGCCTCAGCGTTTGCTGCACGTCGTCGACCTCAACGGCGCTGTCGAGGGCCGGGCGGTCAACCGGACGGGCGTCGAGGCCATCCTGGCGGCCGTGACGATTCCGGTCCAGCTCGGCGGCGGCATCCGCGACATGGCCGGGATCGAGATGTGGCTCTCCCGCGGCCTGTCCCGCGTCATCCTCGGCACCGCCGCGCTGACCGACCCCGGCCTGGTGCGCCGGGCGGCCAGCACGTTTCCCGGCCGGATCGCGGTCGGCATCGATGCGCGCGGCGGCCGGGTCGCCACCCAGGGCTGGCTGGAGACCTCCGACGTGACGACGATCGATCTCGCCCGGTCGTTCGAGGATGCCGGCGTCGCCGCGATCGTCTATACAGATATCGAGCGCGACGGCGCGCTTCAGGGGGTCAACGTCGCGGCCACGGCGGCCCTCGCCCGGGCCGTCGCGATCCCGGTCATCGCGTCCGGCGGCGTCGCCGGTCTGGGCGACCTCCGGGCGCTGCAGCAGGAAGCGGCCAGCGGGATCGAGGGCGTCATTTGCGGCCGGGCGCTGTATGACGGAAAAATCGATCCGGCACAGGCACTTGCGCTGCTCGACGGTGAAATATGAACGAACATATTAAAACGATTGGGCAGCGTTATGGCTAACGGTACAAAGGCCTCGATCTGGACGGGCGGGCGCAAATCCGTCTTTGGCTGGGCGCTCTACGACTGGGCCAACTCGCCCTTCACCACGGTCGTCACGACCTTCATTTTCGCCGCCTATTTCGCCGGCGCGATTGCGCCGGACAAGACGACCGGCGCGTCCCAGTGGGCATTCACCCAGGGCGCGGCGGCCTTCGTCATGGCGTTCCTCAGTCCGATTCTCGGCGCGGTCGCCGATCACGGCCGGGGCCGCAAGGCCTGGATCGTGTTCTGGACCCTGGTCACGATCGCCGCGTCGGCCGCCCTGTGGTGGGGCGCGCCGGGCGTCGACTCGACGGTGCTCGTGCTCACCGCGGCCTTCATCGGCGTGATCGGCTTCGAGATGGGCCTCGTTTTCTACAACGCCATGCTGCCCGGTCTCGCGCCGGCGAGCCATATCGGCCGGCTCTCCGGCTGGTCGTGGGGGCTGGGCTATATCGGCGGCCTGGCCTGCCTTGTCCTGCTGCTGTTCGTTTTCGTGCAGCCGCAGGTCGCGCCCTTCGGGCTCGACAAGATGGCGGCCGAGCATGTCCGGATCGCCGGCCCGGTGGTCGCCCTGTGGATGCTGGTCTTCAGCCTGCCGCTGTTCTTTTTCACGGCGGATACGCCGGGGGCCGGGCTGCCGATGGGCCGGGCGGTCGGCGCCGGGTTGCGCACGCTGGGCAGCACCCTCGCCAATATCCGGCAACACCGGAACATCGCGCGCTTCCTGATCGCCCGGATTTTCTATGTCGACGGATTGAACACGATCTTCGCCGTCGGGGCGATCTACGCCGCCGCGGTCTTCGGCATGGATACGGCGGAGATCCTGATGTTCGGCATCATCGTGAACGTCACGGCCGGGCTGGGCGCCTTCGCCTTCGCCTGGCTGGACGACCGGCTGGGCGCCAAGGCGACCGTGCTTCTGGGCGTCGCCGGCGTCACCGTTTGCGGCATTCCGATGCTGCTGACCGGCGACAAGACCTGGTTCTACATCTTCGGCGGGATCATGGGCCTGTTCTTCGGCCCGGCCCAGGCGGCCAGTCGCTCGCTGATGAGCCATCTTGCGCCGAAAGGGCAGGAGGCCGAAATGTTCGGCCTTTATGCCTTTGCCGGCAAATGTACGGCCTTTCTCGGCCCTTGGATTTTCGGCGCCGTGACCCTGGCCGCAGGACCCCGCTGGGGCATGGCGACGGTTCTCCCCTTCCTGGTCGTGGGCGCCGCGATCCTGCTGTGCGTCGACAGCCCGAAGGCGGCCCGGGACGAGACGGCGTCCGGGCGGTGACCGTGGAGAGCAATCCGCGTCAGTGCCGGAAGTGGCGCAGCCCGGTGAACACCATGGCGAGGCCGTGTTCGTCGGCGGCGGCGATCACCTCGTCGTCGCGCACCGATCCGCCCGGCTGAATGACCGCTGTCGCGCCGGCTTCCGCCGCCGCCAGCAATCCGTCGGCGAAGGGGAAGAAGGCGTCCGACGCCACCACCGAACCCTTGACGGGCGAGTCCGCCAGGCCGGCGGCGCGGGCCGCGTCCCCGGCCTTTTGCGCCGCGATACGGGCGGAGTCGACCCGGCTCATCTGCCCGGCGCCGATGCCGACGGTCCGCCGGTCCTTCGCGTAGACGATGGCGTTGGATTTCACGTGCTTGCACACCGTGAAGGCGAACAGCATGTCGGCGACCTCGTTCTTGGTCGGCATGCGCCGGGTCTTCACGGACAGGTCGCCCGCGGTCACCCGGGCGTCGCGCGACTGGACAAGAAAGCCGCCGGCGACGCTGCGCACGCTCAGCCGGTCGGCGGCCCGGTCGGGCATGTGTTCGGTCAGCAGCAGGCGAAGGTTCTGCTTGCCGCCCAGAATCCGCCGGGCATCGCTGTCGGCGTCGGGCGCGACGATGACTTCGGAGAAGATCGCGGCGATCCGCTCGGCCGCCGCGCCGTCGAGCGGGCGGTTGCAGGCGATCACGCCGCCGAAGGCGCTGACCGGATCGCAGGATAGCGCCAGCGGCCAGGCGTCGGCGATCGAATCGGCGCCGGCGACGCCGCACGGGTTGGCGTGCTTGACGATCGCGACCGTCGGCCGGTCGAATTCGGTGACCAGCTCCCAGGCTGCGTCGGCATCGTTGATGTTGTTGTAGCTCAGCGCCTTGCCCTGGACCTGGACCGCGTCCGCAATGCCGTAGGGCGCGCTGCCGTCGGCATAGAAGGCGGCCGTCTGGTGCGGATTCTCGCCGTAGCGGAGGATCTGCCGCCGCCGGCCGGCCACGGTCAGGCGTTCCGGAAAGGCTTCGCCGTCCTGCCCGGCGAACCAGCGGGAAATCGCCGAATCGTAGGCTGCGGTCCGCGCATAGGCCCGCGCAGCAAGGCTGCGGCGCAGCTCAGCGGAGGCCGCGCCGTTATTAATTTTATATTCATTCAAAAACGTCGGATAATCGGCAGGATCGGTCAAAACTGTCACAAAGCCGTGGTTTTTTGCCGCCGCCCGGATCAGGGCCGGCCCGCCGATGTCGATATTTTCAACGCATGTCTCGAAGTCGCTGCCCGCCGCGACGGTGTTTTCGAACGGATACAGGTTCACGGCGACCAGATCGATCCCGGCGATGCCCTGTTCGGCCAGCGCCGCCCGATGCCCCCCGTCGTCGCGCCGGGCGAGGATGCCGCCATGGATCACCGGATGGAGCGTCTTGACCCGGCCGTCGAGGATTTCCGGCTGGCCAGTGTAATCCGATACTTCGGTCACGGCGATGCCGGCGTTGCGAAGCGCCTGTGCTGTCCCGCCGGTCGACAGGATCTCGACGCCGTGCGCGGCCAGGGCTTCGGCCAGGCCGGCCAGGCCGGTCTTGTCGGAAACGGAGATCAGGGCGCGCTGGATCGGAACGAGATCGGACATCGGGCCTCTGCAGGAAGACGGCGGCCGGAACGGCGCGCCGAACCTAACCCGGAATTCTCACCCCGGTCACGGCCTGCGTCGCGCGACTTTAATATATGGCTCACTCGAATCCCCCCTCCCCTTGGATTCTTCTGCGAATAGCTCCGCGCGTCTGCGGCGCTATACCTCCCCCTCTTCAGAGGGGGAGGCCAGGTGGGGGTGGCGCGTCGCCCGTATCCATTGTGGGACGCGCTTCGCCGCAAGGCGACTCCTCCAGCGGGCCGAAACACCCCCATCCCCTCCGCTTCGCTCCGGGACTTCCCCCGCTGAAGCGGGGGAAGGATAACTTTTGCGGTTCGAAACCGTTTCGCAGAGGAATCCCTTGGGGGAGGGGAAGGGGAGGATGGGCGGAACGGATGAGCGATGCGAAGAAAATGCCGCACATGCCGGAAGCCGACGAAAGCGCATAACGAATCCGGCCGCCGCGTGGCGGCTGCATGTGCGCAACAGGAGACGTTTCGCCAGCATGGAGCTTCCAGACCGGATCGCCGTTATCGGGCTGGGTTATGTCGGCCTGCCGCTCGCCGTGGCGCTGGCCCGGCATTTCGATGTCGTCGGGATCGACCGGGACGCGGACCGGGTCGCTGCGCTCAGCGCCGGGCGCGACGTCACGCGCGAGGTATCCGGCGAAGCGCTGGCCTCGACCCGGGCGCGATTTGCCGCCGACCCCGCGGCGATGGCCGGCGCAGATCTGTTCATCGTCGCGGTGCCGACACCGGTCGACGGGCAAAATGCGCCGGACCTGGGCGCTGTCCGGTCCGCGATGGCAAGCGTCGGCGCCCATATGGGCCGCGGCGCGACGGTCGTGCTGGAAAGCACCGTCTATCCGGGCGCGACCGACGAGGTGTGCCGCCCGATTCTGGAGCGGGCGTCCAACCTTGCCGGCGGCGCCGACTTCTTCCTCGGCTATTCGCCGGAACGCATGAATCCGGGCGACCGGGCGCACGGGCTCGCCGATCTCGTCAAGGTCGTCGCGGGCGAGACGGCCGAAGTCGCCGACATGCTGGCCGCGGTCTACGGCGCGGTGACCGGCGGCAATGTCTTCGTCGCCCGGGACATCCGGACCGCGGAAGCCGCCAAGGTGATCGAAAACGCCCAGCGGGACATCAACATCGCCTTCGTCAACGAGGTGGCGATGATCTCCAACAAGCTGGGCCTGTCCGCCTACGACGTGCTCGAGGCCGCCCGGACGAAGTGGAATTTCCTGCCCTTCGCGCCCGGACTGGTCGGCGGCCACTGTATTGGGATCGATCCCTACTATCTGGCGCACAAGGCAGCGCAGGTCGGGCACGATCCCGAGATCATCCTGGCCGGCCGCCGGATCAACGACGGCATGGGCCGCTACGTGGCGCAGTCGATCGATGCGGCGCTGGGCCGGCGCTCGGAAATTCTGGTCCTCGGCCTCGCCTTCAAGGAAAATGTGCCGGACCTGCGCAACAGCGGGGTCGCCGATATCGTCCGCACGCTCACCGCCGCCGGCCACATCGTCCACGTCCACGATGCTTTCGCCGACCCCGAAGAAGCACGGCGCGAACACGGCATCGAGCTTGTGCCGGACCTGGCCGGCGGACCGTATGACGCCGTCGTCGGCGCCGTGATGCATGGCCCCTATCTCGAACTGGGCGCCGCTGAATTCGCCCGGCTGCTGCGCGCCGGCGGCCTGCTCGCCGATATCAAGGGGATGTGGCGGCCGCTCGCCCTGCCGGACACCGTCCGGCGCTGGTCGCTCTGAGCCGGCGCACTCCGGCAGCAGGAGGCCGTCAACGCCGCCGGATCGCCCAGCGCACGGAACGCGGCTCCGCGCCCCGATATTCGCCGGACAGGACAATCTGGCGGGTCCGCTGCCGCTCGTTGCGCGCGCCCTGATAGAAGCTGTCCTCGACCCGGATCGTCACGCCGCTTTCGGTATGGAACTGCCAGTTGCCGGCGCCCTGGCGGCTGAAATCGATGATCCGGCCGCCCTTTTCCCAGATCGACATCGAATCGATGGATACGTCCGGATGCAGATGAAAGCGGACGGCGAACTCGACATCCGGACTGCGCCGGGATTTCTCCGGCCGCGACAGGATATCCTGCCCGCGAATGTCTTCGCCGTTCGAAGACACATAGATTCGCCGCGTGTGCTCGACATCGAAGGACGGCGCATAGCCGTCGTGGCTTCCCTCGATCACAACGGCGCCCTCCTGATCGCGTCGCTTGCCGTCCACCGATTCCGGCCGCCGGCCAAGGCCGCCGTTGCGGTACAGCTGCGACGAATTCCGGTCTTCGACGATCAGGGTCGAATGCGCGGCGGAAGTCCGTCCGGCGAAAGCCCATTCGCTGTTCGGCTTCCAGTAGCTGCCGCAATTGACGATCAGCCGCGCCCGTCCAGCGCTCATTTCGAAGCTCAGCAGGCCGGCATGGGCAATGTCGTCATGGCCGTGCGGCGGCGGCTTGCCGCTGTCCATGATAATCGTCGTGCGGCCCGCCGTAACGCGCTGGAAGCCGGTATGGGGCGGATGTTCCGGCGGATTTCCGGTCGAGCCGGACTGGTTCAGCGTCATGTCGATCTGCCAGTCCTGCTCTTCGAAGCCGCCGTTGAACACGGCAAGCCCGCCGTCGCCGAGGCGCATCCCGCGCAGCATCGGCGCCGCCCGGTCGATCGCAACCCGCACCACGGGCGAGGAGTCCTGATGGCTCGACGCCAGCACGCTGCGCACGTCGATCAGGTCGCGCAGGATGCCGTGCTGTAACGTCGGGCAGCGCTCGGCGACCCCGCCGTCGGCATGGATCCGGTGTTCGATCTCATGCTCCAGCAGCGCCAGCCCCTTGAACAGCCAGGCCTGGGCGCTGGGCAGGCAGGCGCCGACATAGACAAGCCCCTTGGCGGCCCGCACCCGCTTGGCGCCCCGGGTCGTCTTGCGCGTCACAATCGCCAGGTGCCGGGACTGGCGGGCGACGCTCTGGAGAACCCGGTCGCGAAACCGGCCTTCGGCGCCCCGGCAGAAATAGTCGTACTGGCTGAGCCAGTTGATCACGCGCTCCGAGACAATCTCGGGCCGCCAGCCGTGATGGTGATACCGGCCGTAGCGGTCGATCCAGTCGCTGATCAATTCGCGGCCGAGCCGCCGGCCGGCATCGGAGCCGGTCGCGCGCAGATCGCGGAGCCAGGCGAAGTCGTGGGGCTCGAGCGGCAGCTCCTCGCCGCGCCAGATATTGTCGTTCCTGAAGCTGAAAGCGCCGCGCAGGATGGCCTTGCCGGTCTCTGAATCGCCGGGCCACGGATCGTGCGGCACCAGCAGAAGCTGGGTCGCCCTCGTGCCGCCCAGCCGCCACTGGTAGATCGCGCCGCGGTACCAGGCGCCCGCAAGGCGCCTGCGCAGGCTTTCGATCCCGCGCGATACCGATATCGAGTACCCCTTTGCCACGGATCGCCGCCCGCAATCAGCCGCCGCGAAGGCGGCGGATGTTTTCCGCATAACGGTCCGGGCCGCCCGCAAAGGTGGACGTGCCGGCAACCAGAACATTGGCGCCGGCGGAAACCGCCTGCCGCGCGGTATCCGCGTTGATTCCGCCATCCACCTCCAGGTCGATGGGGCGGCTCTGCGCATCGATCCAGTCGCGCAGCATGCGGATTTTGTCGAGCTGCGACTCGATGAAGCTCTGGCCGCCGAAACCGGGATTGACCGACATGACCAGGATCAGGTCGACCATGTCCAGCACCGGTTCGACAGCCGCCGCCGGCGTGCCGGGATTGAGGGACACGCCCGCCTTCCTGCCCAGATCCGCGATTCTTTGCAGGGTCCGGTGGAGATGCGGGCCGGCTTCGGCATGAACGGTGACGATATCGGCGCCGGCCTCGGCGAAGGCGTCGATGAACGGATCGACTGGTGCGACCATCAGGTGGACGTCGAAGACCTTGTCCGAATGCGGGCGGAGCGCCTTCACCACCTCCGGCCCGATGGTGAGATTCGGCACGAAATGGCCGTCCATGACGTCGATATGGATATAGTCCGCCCCGGCGGCGTCGATGGCCCGGACTTCCTCTCCCAGGCGCGCGAAATCGGCCGACAGGATGGATGGGGCGATGAGCACGGATTCTGCCATGACAGGCGCTTTCGCGGACAAGCCGGCGACGGGATTGCCGAATTTTGTTCTATTTGGATGATTTGACGGTGAAAATGAAGCGAATTGGTGACCGGCCGCCCAACTCCTTGCTGTCCGGCGGGTTTCCGCTCAGGCCCGGCGCCGGATCCGCGCGATGAAGAAGCCGTCGATCCCGCCTTGCGCCGCCAGATGGCAGGGCAGGGTCTGGACGTCGCCGTCCGGCGTCCGGGCCGCGGTCATCGGCCCGAGCGCCGGGGCATCGATCGGCAGGCGCTCCAGTTCGGGATTCTCCGCCAGGACGCAGGCAATCCGGTCCGGCCCTTCCTCGGCTTCCAGCGAACAGACGGCATAGACCAGAATCCCGCCCGGCCGCAGTTGCGCCGCGGCGTTGCCCAGAATGGCCGCCTGCACCCGGGCCAGCGCCGCGATATCGGCAGCCGTCTTGGTCCACGGAATGTCGGGCCGGCGCCGCAGCGTGCCGGTGGCGCTGCACGGCGCGTCGACGAGAATCGCCCCGGCCGGCGCCTCGTGCCGCCACGCCGCGGCGTCCGCTTCGACGATTGCGGCGTCCAGGCTGAGCCGGCTCAGGTTTTCGCGCAGCCGCCGCAGCCGCCGGACCGACCGGTCGACCGCAACGACCCGGGCCCCCGCCGCGGCCAGCTGGGCCGTCTTGCCGCCCGGCGCCGCGCACAGGTCCAGCACGATTCCGTCGTCCGGGATCGGCAACAGGCGCGCGGGCAGGGCAGCGGCGGCGTCCTGCACCCACCAGCCGCCCCCGTCTTCGCCGTCGAAGCCGTCAAGTCCGGTAACCGGGCCGGTCGGGCGGCGCAGGGTATTGCCGGTCAGAACCTGAGCGCCCAACCGCTGCGCCCAGCCCTCGGGATCGCGGGCGACGCTGATGTCGAGCGGCGGTTCGGCGCGCACGGCGATGGCGATGTCGTTCGCAATGTCCGGGCCGAACCGGTCGATCCAGCGAGCGGTCAGCCAGGCCGGCAGCGCGGCCAACGGTTCGTCCAGCGTCGCCAGAAGGCGGTTCCGCTCGCGCTGGGCCCGGCGCAGCACGGCGTTGACCAGCGCCCGGTGCCGCTGCAGGCCCAGGGGTTCCGTCAGATTGACGCTGCTGTCGACCGCCGCATGATCGGGGACATCGAGCAGCAGGAGCTGGGCGAGACCGGTTTCGAGCAACAGATGGACGGGCAGCTGCCTGGCCGGCAACGGGCGGTCGAGCAGACTTCCGACCGCAGCCTGCAAGGCGCCGCGGTAGCGCAGCACCGTGAGCGCAAGCCGGTGGGCGAAGCGCCGGTCCCGTTCGTCGGCGAGGCCGTCCAGCCTCGGCGGCAGGGCGCTCTCCAGCGCAACCCGCCGCTGCACGATATCGACCAGCGCGCCGTGGGCGCACCGGCGCGCCGGATCCCGCTGCGGACTCACCGCCGGGGGCCGCCCCGGGAACGGGAATTGCGAACGCTCGGCATTGCGGTCATGTCTGCGCGGGCCCTCGTTGCCAAGACCGGGAAAAGCCCGATCGCCCTCTGGGCAGCGCGCCGGGTTCGTGCAAGATGGCGCAGATACCGGGACGACGGAAAGGCCGATCGTGGCGGCAAACGAGAAAAATACCGAAACGGCCGTGCCGACGGCCGAAAAGCCCAGCCAGCCGGACGGAATGAACCATCGCGAAGATGGGCGCGGCGGAAGCGCCGGAAGCGGGGAAATCGGCGGACCGAAGGGCCCGGAGCCGACCCGCTACGGCGATTGGGAAGTCGGCGGCCGCTGTACCGACTTCTGAGCAAGAGGCGGCCCCTCGACACGGCGCTTACGCGCCTGCTCGGGTTGGAGGATTATGGTGGCCATTGCCCCATCCAGCACACCCCTCCCTCACCCTGAGTAGCGGCAAAGCCGCGTATCGAAGGGCGCCCCCGGGTCCGGTGAAGGGGCCGGCCTCCGGCGCACGGGCCCGAGCCGGATAACCTAGCGCGTCGGGATCGGCGTCTCGCCGGAGTAGTCGTAGAAGCCGCGGCCGACCTTGCGGCCCAGCCATCCCGCCTCGACATATTTCACCAGCAGCGGACAGGGCCGGTATTTCGAATCGGCCAGGCCGTCATACAGCACCTGCATCACTGCGAGCGCCGTATCGAGGCCGATGAAGTCGGCCAGTTCCAGCGGCCCCATCGGATGATTGGCGCCCAGCTTCATCGCCGTATCGATCGCCTCGACCGTGCCGACGCCCTCGTAGAGCGTGTAGATCGCCTCGTTGATCATCGGCAGCAGGATCCGGTTGACGATGAAGGCCGGGAAATCCTCCGACTGGGCGATCGTCTTGCCCAGGTTGCGCGCCATGGCGGCGACCGTGCTGTAGGTTTCCTCGTTCGTCGCCAGGCCGCGGATCAGCTCCACCAGCTTCATCATCGGCACCGGATTCATGAAATGCATGCCGATGAAGCGCTCGGGCCGGTCGGTCACGGCAGCCAGCCGCGTGATCGAGATGGAAGAGGTGTTGGACGCGATGATCGCGTCCGCGCTCAGGTTGCCCGAAAGATCCTTAAGGATGGCGCGCTTGGTCGCCTCGTCCTCGGTTGCGGCCTCGATGACGATGTCGCATTCCTGCATCGGCTCCAGGCCGAGAGACGGCTTTATGCGCGACAGGGCGCCATCGACATCGGCGTCGGCGATGATCCCGCGCCGCAATTGGCGTTCCAGATTGCCCCGGATGGTCGCCATCGCCGCGTCGATCGCCGCTTCGCTGATGTCGTTCAGGACGACGTCATAACCGTTCAGCGCCGAGACATGCGCGATGCCGTTGCCCATCTGGCCGGCGCCTATGACACCCACTTTCTTGATTGTCAGCGTCCTGGTCCTTTCCGCATCGGCGGTCGTCCGTCGGCCGGCGACGGGTTCCGCGGGTCGAAGCGCTACCTGCGCACCTCAATATTGTCCAGTTCGGCCGACAGTTCGGGCACCGCCTTGAACAGGTCGGCGACCAGTCCGTAGTCCGCAACCTGGAAAATCGGCGCTTCCTCGTCCTTGTTGATCGCGACGATGACCTTCGAGTCCTTCATGCCGGCCAGATGCTGGATCGCGCCGGAGATGCCGACGGCGATGTAAAGCTCCGGCGCCACCACCTTGCCGGTCTGGCCGACCTGGTAGTCGTTGGGCACGAAGCCGGCATCGACCGCCGCCCGCGAGGCGCCGACCGCCGCGCCCAGCTTGTCGGCCACCTCCTCCAGCATCGGGAAATTCTCGCCCGATTGCATGCCCCGGCCGCCGGAAATGACGACCCGGGCCGAGGTCAGCTCCGGCCGGTCCGATTTGGAAAGCGCCTGGCCGACGAATTCGCTGCCTTCGATATCGGCGCCGGCGTCGATCGCTTCGACGGCTGCGCCGCCGCCCTCTGCCGCGACGGCGTCGAACGCGGTCTGGCGGACGGTGACGACCTTCACGGCGTCTGTCGAGCGGACCGTCGCCATGGCGTTGCCGGCATAGATCGGCCGGACGAAGGTGTCCGCGCTCTCAACGCCGGTGATGTCGGAAACCTGCTGAACGTCGAGCAACGCCGCGACCCGCGGCATCACATTCTTGCCGTGGGTCGTCGCCGTCGCCACCAGATGGGAATAATCGCCGGCCAGGCCGACGATCAGGGCCGCCAGATCCTCCGCCAGGCCGTGCGCCAGATGCGCCCCGTCGGCATGCAGCACCCTGGCGACGCCGTCCACCTGCGCGGCTTCCGCCGCGACGCCGCCGCAATTCTCTCCGGCGACCAGCATGTGAATGTCGCCGCCCCCTCCGGCCGCCATCGGCTGCGCCGCGGCGACGGCGCTGAGCGTCGCGACGTTCAGGCTGGCGTTGTCGTGTTCCGCAAGGACGAGAACCGTCATGTCCCGCCGTCTCCTCCGTGTCCGTATCCTTCTTCCGCCGGAAAGCGCGCGTTGCCGCCCGCCCCGGCCGGATGACCGTATCAGATGACTTTCGCTTCGTTCTGCAGTTTGCCGATCAGTTCGGCCACGCTCTCGACCTTCACGCCGCCGGCGCGTTTTTCCGGCTCGACAACGCTCAGCGTTTCCAGCCGCGGCGCGGTATCGACGCCCAGATCCGCCGGCGACATCCGGTCGATCGGCTTCTTTTTCGCCTTCATGATGTTGGGCAGCGAGGCGTAGCGCGGCTCGTTGAGGCGCAGGTCGGTTGTGACGATGGCCGGGAGGCCCGTCTTGATGGTCTCCAGGCCGCCATCGACTTCCCGGGTCACCGTCAGGCCGCCGTTCTCGGCCTTCACCTCGGAGGCGAAGGTCGCCTGCGGCCAGCCGAGCAGGGCGGCCAGCATCTGGCCGGTCTGGTTGGCGTCGTCGTCGATCGCCTGCTTGCCGAGGATCACGATGTCGGGAGATTCCTGCGCAACCGCCGCCGCGATCAGCTTGGCCACGGCGAGCGGCTCCAGCGGATCGTCGGTCACGATATGGATGCCGCGGTCGGCGCCCATGGCGAGCGCGGTGCGGATGGTTTCCTGGCATTGCTGGACGCCCAGGCTGATGGCGACGATCTCGCTCGCCACGCCGGCTTCCTTCATCCGTACCGCTTCCTCGACGCCGATCTCGTCGAACGGGTTCATGGACATCTTGACGTTTGCGAGCTCAACGCCCGAACCGTCGGATTTCACGCGGACCTTAACATTGTAGTCGATCACGCGCTTGACAGCGACGAGGACTTTCATCGGCGGCTTTTCCGAAGAGTGGCGGCCGGGGCGGCGCTTCGATCGCGCGCCCGGCGGTGTCCGTTGATCCAATCCGGTAGATCGGGAGGTCCGCTCCGGCGCAGGCGACCGGCACAACCCCCGATTTTTCGCACTGCACCATATTGGATGTTACAAAATGGAGTCAACGCGCGCTTCCTGTCCGGGACCGCCTGCAACGCAGAGTCGCGTTGCCGGGCATCCCCGCGGCGCAGCGCAGGCGCCGGCTTTGAGCGCGGCGGGCTTCCCGAATGCCCGATTTCTCGACCCGGGAGCGCGCCGCCCTATCTTTTGGCGGTCTGGACCGGAGAAAAGCGATCATGGAAAATATTGACGCGCTCGCTGCCGCGCCGCCGCCCCAGGCAGCAACCGCGCTCAGATATGACTGGTCTGCATGCGAAGTCGAAGCGCTTCTGGCGCTGCCTTTTGCCGATCTCATGTTCCGGGCGCAAACTGCGCACCGCCGCCACTTCGACGCCAGCCGGGTGCAAATGTCGACGCTGCTGAGCATCAAGACCGGCGGCTGCCCGGAAGACTGCGCCTACTGCCCGCAGAGCGCGCGCTACGACACCGGCGTCGTTGCGGACAGCCCGATGCCGCTCGACGCGGTGCTGGCCGAAGCCCGGCGCGCCCGCGACGCCGGCGCGACCCGCTATTGCATGGGCGCCGCCTGGCGCAGCCCGAAAGACCGGGACCTGGACGCAGTCGTTCCCATGGTTGCCGGCGTCAAGGCGCTGGGCCTGGAGACCTGCGCCACCCTCGGCATGCTGAGCCGGCCCCAGGCGGCGCGGCTCGCAGACGCCGGCCTCGACTACTACAACCACAATCTGGACACGTCGGAAGCGTTCTACGGCCGGATCATCACGACGCGGACCTACCGGGACCGGCTCGAGACCCTGGCCCATGTCCGGGATGCCGGCATCCGGGTCTGCTGCGGCGGTATCGTCGGCCTGGGCGAATCCCGCCGCGACCGCGCCGACATGATCGCCACGCTGGCGAGCCTGCCGAGCCATCCGGAGAGCGTGCCGATCAACATGCTGGTGCAGGTCGAGGGCACCCCGCTCAATGGCGTGGAGGCGCTCGACCCCTTCGAGTTCGTCCGTACGGTGGCAGCGGCGCGGATCACGATGCCGCGCTCGGTGGTCCGGCTTTCGGCGGGGCGCGAGCAGATGTCCGACGAAATGCAGGCGCTGGCCTTTCTCGCCGGCGCCAATTCGATCTTCGTCGGGCCGGAGTTGCTGACGACGCCCAATCCCGCCCGCGAGCGCGACGCCGCGCTCTTCGATCGCCTCGGCATCCGGCCGATGGAGACCTGAAGCGCGGATGCGCTCCGGGTCACCCGTCCATGCGGCGCAGGCCGGCGCGCAGATAGGCCGCGCCGGTGACGACGGTGAGCAGCGCGCCCAGCCAGAGCAGCGCCTCGCCCGCCAGCGATAGCGGCAGCGCCGGAACGGCGCCGGCGACGAGCAGGACGGCGATCGCCGCGAACTGCACGGCCGTTTTCGCCTTGGCGAGCCGCGTCACCGGCAGAACGGCCGTGCCGGCAAGGAATTCGCGCAGGCCGGAGACCGCAAGCTCGCGCACCAGGATAATCAGCGCCGCAACGACCCCGGCGTCCGACAGCCGGTCCGTCGCCGCCAGCATGAGCAGCGCCGCCGCCACCAGGATCTTGTCGGCGATCGGATCGAGAACGCGGCCGAAGTCGGATTCCTGCCCGTTGCGCCGCGCCAGCCGGCCGTCGAGCCAGTCGGTTGCGCCCGCCACCGCGAACAGCCCGAAGGCGGTCCAGGAGAGGGCAGGCTCCGGCAGCCAGAAGGCGGCGACGAAGAACGGTACGAGAGCCACCCGGCCGAGGGTCAGCAGGTTCGGCGCCTGCAACAGGGTGGATCGGGAAAGCGGCAAGGATGGTCTCCGCTGTCGGTATGCGGGTCGGGCCGGCGCCCGGCCCCAGTCGGGTCAGGTTTCGGCGTGAAACCAGTCGAACACGGTCCTGGCGACGGTATGACTGATCCCGTCGACCGATTCCAGATCGCTCAGGCCCGCGCGCTCGATATTGCGCACCGAGCCGAAATGGTTGAGCAAGGCGCGCTTGCGCCGGGCGCCGACGCCGGGGATATCGTCGAGGGCCGAACGGGTCTGGGCATTGGCGCGCCGGGTGCGGTGGGCGCCGATGGCGTAGCGGTGGGCTTCGTCGCGCAGCCGTTGCAGGAAATAGAGCACCGGATCGTTCGGCGGCAGGCCGAAGCTGCGCCCGTCGGCCGTGTGGAATCTCTCGCGGCCGGCGTTGCGTTCCGGCCCCTTGGACACCCCGACCACCGGGATATCGTCGATCCCCAGCTCCTCCAGCACCGCGAGCGCGCTGCCGAGCTGGCCCCGGCCGCCGTCGACCAGCACCAGATCCGGCCATGTGCCGGCCTCGCGCGCCGGATCCTCCTTGATTGCGCGGCTGAAGCGGCGGGTCAGCACTTCACGCATCATCGCGTAATCGTCGCCCGGAACGACGCCGGCCGACCTGATGTTGAATTTGCGGTAGGCGTTCTTCACCAACCCCTCCGGCCCGGCGACGATCATGCCGCCGACGGCATTGGCGCCCGAGATGTGGCTGTTGTCGTAGACCTCGATGCGCTCGGGCGGGCCGTCCAGGCCGAACGCGTCGGCCACAGCTTCGAGCAGTTGCCGCTGCGAGGCGTTTTCCGACAGCCGGCGGGTCAGGGCCGCCCTGGCGTTGGCCCGGGCATGATCGACCAGCTTCTTCTTGTCGCCGCGTTTCGGCACGGCAAGCTCGACCTTCCGGCCGGCCCTGGCGCCGAGCGCCGCGGCGAGCAGGCCCGCGCCGGCGACCGGAGCGCCGGTCAGGACGAGGCGCGGCGGCGGCTTGTTGTCGTAGAACTGGCCCAGGAAGGCCGCCAGGATGTCGGCGTCGGCGGCCGACTTGTCGTGGCGCGGATAATAGGCCCGGTTGCCGTAGTTGCGTCCCGCCCGGAAGAAGAACACCTGGATGCAGCTGTGTTCGCCCTCGCGCCACGCCGCGACGACGTCGGCATCGTCCGGCACCGGCAGGTTGATGTCCTGCCGCGCCTGGATATGGGCGAGCGCCTGGATACGATCACGCAGATAGGCGGCGGTCTCGAATTCGAGTGCTTCGGCGGCGGCCTCCATCCGGCCGGCCAGCTCGCGCTGAATGGCGCTGTCGCGCCCGGAGAGGAAAGCTCCGGCCTGGGCGACCAGGGCGTCGTAATCCGCTTCGCCGATCCGCCCGACGCAGGGCGCACTGCAGCGCTTGATCTGGAACAGCAGGCAGGGCCGGGTCCGCGATGCGAACATCGAATCGCTGCACGAGCGCAGGAGGAAGGCCCGTTCCAGCGCATTCAGCGTGCGGTTGACGGCGCCGGCCGACGCGAAAGGACCGTAGTAGGCGCCCGGCTCGTTCCGGTTGCCGCGATATTTGGCGATGCGCGGCCAGCGGCCCGGCTTCTCCGGCCCGGCGCGCAGGTCTTTTTTGCCGATCCGGATATAGGGGAAGGATTTATCGTCCCTCAGCAGGATATTATACCTGGGACGGAGCCGCTTGATGAGGTTCGACTCGAGAAGCAGCGCCTCGACCTCGGTGTGGGTCTCGACAATCTCCAGCAGCGCCGTTTCCGCGACCATGCGGCGCAGGCGCTCCGGCAGCTTGGCAGGTGTCGTGTAGCTGGCGACGCGCCGGCGCAGATTGCGCGCCTTGCCGACATAAAGCGGCTCGCCGCGCCGGTCGATCATGCGATAGACGCCGGGTTCGGCGGAGAGCCGGGGCAGCTGGCCCTTCAGATAGGCGGCGCCGCCGGCGAGGGAGGCCGGCAGAACGCCGGCGCCGGTCCGGTCCGGCGCTTCCGTGGGAATCGCCGGTGCGCGCGCCTCCCGCGCCGCTTTCGGTCTGGTCTTCGACGCCATGACGCTAATGTTGCGCCCGGAGCGGGCGGGGTCAATCGGTGGAGCCGGTGCGGAATTGGGCTAGCCATTTGAATCGGCTTCGATTTTCCGCCACGCCTCATTGCCGGCTCTTGTCCACGATTGCTGTGGATAAGTCTGTGGGATAACCGTCGGCGCGGGAAAAATTCGGCGGATTCCTGCGTTGTCGGGTAATTTGCCGCCATATTAGGCAAATTCGTTTAACGCTTTAAAAATAAAGAATTTTTATGTCATTGCCATGACATTGTTCGGTAACACAGGGCGAATACCGGTCCCAAACCGGTTCGCACGGCGGCTTCGTCCGGCGTGTGAACAATCGCCGTAACCCACCGCGTCATATCACTTTTTTCGCTGAAGTTTCCGCGGCCTCTCGATCTCGACGCCGACGGCGCCGGTGTCCGCAAAGACATCGAGTTTCTCGACCCGGATGCGGGCAGCGCGTACCCGCGGATCGTCCAGGCACATGGCCGCCAGCGCTTCGGCCAGCGTCTCGACCAGATTGTAGTGCCGGGCGTTAACGATGGCGCGGGCCCGGTCGACGATCTGCTCGTAGCTCACGGTATCGGCGAGACGGTCGGTGGCGCCCGCCGCGTCGTCGGCAATCGCAAGGTCGATATTCAGCCGAACGCGCTGGGGCGCGTCGCGTTCGTGGCGATAAACGCCGATGTTGCAGCTCTGGACCAGGTCGCGGACGAAAATATGGCGCTGTCCGCCCAGCGCGTCAGCCAGACGCGGCGAGTCGGAACCCGCGGCCAGATGCGGCACGATGGCTTCCGGGGTTCGGCTCATCGGAGCCGATCCGTACTAGGCAATAAATCACATAGAATGGCAGGGGCGTGGATCATTCCCTGTCTCCGCCGGCCTCGCGCGGCTGCGCCCATCCCAGATGCTGCCCGCCATCCAGCGCGATCATCTGGCCGGTCATCGACGGCATGGCGAGGATAAACCGGATCGCCGCCGCAATATCCCGCGGTGTGCCGGCGCAGCGCAGCGGCAGCCTGCCGATCTGGCGGTCGAAGTCGGCCTGGCTCTGCCGTTTGCTCGGCAGGGTCGGCCCCGGCCCGATCGCGTTGACCCGGATCCGCGGCGCCAGCGCCATCGCCATGGTCCGCGTCAGGGTCCACAGCGCCGCCTTGCTCACCGTGTAGCTGACGAAATGCGGGGTCGGGTTCAGCACCCGTTGGTCCAGCAGGTTGACGATGGCGCCGTTTCGCCCGGCCGGCAGCTGCCGGGCCATAGCCTGCATCAGCACCGCGGGCGCGCGCAGGTTCGTCTCGAGATGCGTGTCCCAGCTCGCCCGGGTCATGTCGCCGATTTCGTCGCGCTCGAATTCGCTGGCATTGTTGATCAGGCAGCCGACCGTCCCGAGTCGTTCGCGAACCTGCGGCAGCAACGCCAGCGCTTCGGCCTCACCCGCAAGATCGGCCCGGAAGGGCTCGGCTTTGCCGCCCTCCCGGCAGACCCGGGCGACGACGTCGCGCGCCTCGCTTTCGGAGCGGCGATAGTGGACCGCCACCGCCCACCCGTCGCGCGCCAGGGCGAGCGCGATTGCCCGGCCGATCCGGGTTGCCGCGCCAGTGACGAGTGCGGTCGTAGGGACGATTTCCGGGCGGTCTTCGGTCATGGCGGCGTCGGCGGGGTCGGCGGGGTCGGCGGTCGCAGCGTCGGGATCGGGCGTCGGGGTCCGGCGTCAGGCCGGGCGATACATCGCCGGCATGGCCGACAGTCCGGTGAACTGGGAAACGATATAGGCGGCATAGCACAACAGCATAATCGCGCCGAGTGTCCGGCCCAGCCGGGGCGCCGCCAGGGCCAGCGCGACGAAGCCCATTGTCACGCCGCCCATGACCCACAGATCGAACGTCAGGATTTCGTCCGGTACGGCAAGCGGCCGGACTATGGAGACGATGCCGATGATCGCCAGGATATTGAAGATGCAACTGCCGATTACGTTGCCGAGCGCCAGTTCGGTATGGCGGTTGCGCGCCGCGGCGACGGCGGTCGCCAGTTCGGGCAGGGAGGTGCCGATTGCAACGAGGGTAACGCCGATCACGGTTTCGGAAATGCCGAAGTCGGCTGCAATGCCGGCCGCGCCGGATACGAGAAATTCTGCCCCGACGATGACGCCGACAAATCCGGCAATCAGGTAGCCTGCGATCCACCGGGGGCCGCGGTCGCCGCCCAGTTCCGCGACTTCCTCCTCGATTTCCCGGCGCGCCAGCATGTCCTTCCTGTCGAGACGGTAAGACAAGGCCAGGTAGACGATCAGGCCAAGCGCCATGAGAACGCCCGCAACCCGGCCGATTTCGCCCGTGCCTGCCAACGCGCAGAAGACGGCGGTGGCCGCGATCAGAACGGGGCCGTCCCAACGGAAGATGGATTTCCGAACGATGATCGGCCAGATCAGCGCTGCCGCCCCCAGCACCAGCAGGATGTTGGCGACATTGCTGCCGACGACGTTGGCGATGGCGATCGCCGGCTTGTTCTCCAGCGCAGAGATCAGGCTGACAGACAATTCGGGCGCGCTGGTGCCGGCGGCGACGACCGAAAGGCCGATAATCAGCGGCGAAACGCCCAGGCGGCCGGCCAGCGAAACCGCGCCGCGGACCAGCCATTCGCCGCCCCAATAGAGCAGGGCGAGTCCGAGGAGCGCCTCCGCGGCAAGCAATGTCATGCGGCTGTCCGGGATAACGGACCGGCCGGCAGGGCGCCGAGCCCGAATGGCGAACCAGCGGGTATCTCTACGCGAGGCTTCATGATTGTCCTTCAGGGTCGCCGGCGCCTTCCGGCGGGTCTGTCGAACAGCGTTCTACAATGCTCGTGGCGGTCCCGCATTTGGGGCGCAGCGCCCGGCGGAACCCGTTATCGCCTGTTATATGGCCCGCCCCCGCGAGATTTGAATGGGAAATCGATCCGGCCTCGCGCATGTCCGGCATGACCGACGCGCTGCACGGCGCCGCCCCGCCCGCCCGCCCGCGCCCGCCCGCGCCTGGATCACACTCCGGCGAATCGCACAGTCTCCGCTTGCGCGCCCGCCGCGGAATCCTGATATACTCGCCGCGGAAGACTGGCGCGGACGGGCGCCTCGCCAACCCGGTCAGGTCCGGAAGGAAGCAGCCGTAACGAGTTTTGCCCGGGTCGCAGTCCAGTCTTCCACCGTTTCCCATCGCGTCCGCTCGACGAAATTATTGCCCGGCGCGGCGCGGCAGCCTGGCGACGCCCCCGGGACTTTAATGGCCGACAGCCCCGATACCGCCGAAACGGATACGAAGGACGGCGCCGAATACCGCGTCCTCGCACGCAAATACCGGCCCGCCACTTTCGATGAATTGATCGGCCAGGACGTTCTCGTCCGCACGCTGACCAACGCCATTCGCCTGAACCGCGTCCATCACGCCTTTATCCTGACCGGCGTGCGCGGCATCGGCAAAACGACGACCGCGAGACTCATCGCCCGCGCCCTGAACTGCGTCGGCCCGGACGGCACGGGCGGTCCGACGATCGATCCCTGCGGAGTCTGCGCCCATTGCGTGGCCATCGCCGAGGATCGCGATGTCGATGTTCTGGAAATGGACGCCGCGTCCAACACCGGGGTCGACGATGTCCGCGAGATCATCGACAGCGCACGCTATCGGCCCAACGCCGCGCGCTACCGGATTTTCATCGTCGACGAAGTCCACATGCTCAGCAGGAACGCCTTCAACGCCCTGCTGAAAACGCTGGAAGAGCCGCCGGAGCATGTGAAATTCGTCTTTGCGACCACGGAGATCCGCAAGGTTCCGGTCACCATCCTGTCGCGCTGCCAGCGCTTCGACCTGCGGCGGCTCGACGAGGCCGAACTGGCGGCGCACCTGACGGATATCGCCGGCCGCGAGCAGGCGCAGGTGTCCGAAGACGCCATCGCGCTGCTCGCCCGGGCGGCGGACGGTTCGGTGCGCGACGGCCTCTCCCTGCTCGACCGGGTGATTGCTCAATCGGACGCCGCGCAGGATGCGGAGCCGGGGCCGGTTTCGGCGGAACGGGTCCGCGCCCTGTTGGGCATGGCGGACCGGTCGCAATCCCTCGACCTGTTCGAAAAGATCGTGGCGGGCGATGCGCCGGCCGCGGTCGACCATGCCGGCGGCATGTATCGCGACGGCGCCGTGCCGCTGCTCATCGTTCAGGATCTGATGGATATCGCCCATTGGCTGACGCGGCTGAAGCTGACGCCGGATGCCCGGGCCTCCGGCGCAGGGGCTTCGGCCACCGACGCGGCGCGCGCTGCCGGCCTGGCGGGGCGGCTGGAAATGGGCGCCTTGAGCCGGGCGTGGCAAATGCTGCTGAAAGGCGCCGGCGAGGTTCAGCTCGCGCCACAGCCGATGACGGCGCTCGAAATGCTGATCGTCCGGCTGTGCTATGCCGCCGAACTGCCGACGCCCGCCGATCTGATCGAGCGACTGGAAAGCGGGACCGGGCCGGCCGCCGCGGCGGCCTCCCGCCCGAAGCCCGCAACGCAGCCTGCGCCGCCCGCGCCGGCGGCGGGCGGCGGTCCGGGGCAGCCGGCACAGGGCCGGGCTCCGGGTGCGCCGCCGGAGCCGCCGTTGCCGGCACGCCCGTCTCCGCCCCCTCCCGGAGAGGCCCCGCTGGCGCGCGCCGCCGGCAGCGGTCCCCTGCCGCAGGAAATGGCGGAAGCCGTGGCGGCGCCGGATGCGCCCGTTTCCGCGCCGCCGGCCCGGGCGCCGGATCCGGCGCCGGCCGTCGATGCCGCGCCCGCCGCTGCCCCACCGACGGATTTTCGGGCGCTGGTCGACCTGTTCCGGGACCGCAAGGAGATGGTCCTGTACGGCCAGCTCTACGGTTCGGTCCATCCGGTGTCGTTCGATGCCTGCAGGCTGGAAATCCGCCCGGTGTCGGGGGCCGGCCGGGATCTGTCCGGCCGGGTCGCCGCCCTGATGCAGGAGTGGACCGGGGACCGCTGGATCGTTGTCGTGTCGGACGAAGAGGGCGCGCCGACCCTGAAGCAGCAGGACGAGGCGGCCCGGCAGCGGCTGATCGAGGAAGCCGCGCAGGATCCGCTGGTGCGCGCCGTGCTCGACCGGTTCGAAGGCAGCAAGCTGACCGATGTGTCCGGGCCGCCCGCCCGGAACCGCCCCGGGCCCGGCGACCGTTCCGGTCCGGGAGGAGAGACGGCATGAAAAATTTCGGCGACCTGATGAAGCAGGCCGGGCAGATGCAGGCCAGGCTGGAGGCCATGCAGCAGGAACTGGCCGAAACGCAGCATGAAGGACGGGCCGGTGCGGGGCTGGTGACGGTTACGGTGAACGGCCGCAACGAGGTCACATCGGTCAGGATCGACCCGTCCGCGGCGGTGGCCTCGGAAGTGGAAGTGCTGGAAGACCTGATCGTCGCCGCCTTCGCCGACGCCAGGACGAAGGTCGAGGCGCACCAGCAGGAAGAAATGTCGAAGCTGACCGGCGGGCTGAACCTGCCCGGCGGTTTGAAACTGCCGTTCTGACGGGAATTTCATGGCCGGCGCGGAAATCGAGCGGCTGATCCGGCTTCTGGCGAAACTGCCCGGGCTCGGGCCGCGCAGCGCGCGCCGCGCCGCCCTGCATATGGTCAAGCACAAGGACCGGACGATGGCGCCGCTCGCCCGGGCCATGACGGAAGCGGTCGAGAAGGTCGGCGCCTGCAGCCTGTGCGGCAATGTCGATACTGCCGATCCGTGCGGAATCTGCACCGATCCGCGCCGCGATCCGGCCGTGCTGTGCGTCGTCGAAGAGGTCGGCGACCTGTGGGCGATGGAACGCGCTGCCGTGTTCCGGGGCCGCTACCATGTGCTCGGAGGCACCCTGTCGGCGCTCGACGGCGTCGGTCCGGACGAATTGCGCATCCCCGCGCTGGAGCGCCGGGCGTCCGAACCGGCGGTCGGCGAGGTGATTCTGGCGACCAACGCCACGGTCGAGGGCCAGACCACCGGCCACTATATCGCCGACCGGCTGGCCGATGCCGGCGTGAGGGTGACGGCGCTGGCCCACGGCGTCCCGGTCGGCGGCGAACTCGACTATCTGGACGACGGAACGCTCACCGCCGCCATGAAGGCCCGGCGCGCGCTGTAACGTGCTTCGGGGTCGCCGCTACCCGGCGTAACGGCGCCAGCCCTTGTCCTGCCATCCCGTCCCGAAATGCGCCGGATGCAGGATTTCCGCGAGGATTTCCAGCGATTCGGCGAGGCGCGGGCCCGGCCGGTTGAAGTACTGGTTGCCGTCGACGATGTAGACTCTGCCGTTCCGGACGGCGCCCAGCGCGGACCAGCCCGACTGCGCCGTCAGCGCCGGCATTTCCGCCACGCTGCGTTCGATGTCGAAGCCGCAGGGCAGAACGAGGATCACGTCCGGATCCGAGGACTCCAGGGCTTCCCAATCGATCCAGGGGGCCTGGCCGCCGGCCTCGCCGAACAGGTTCCGTCCGCCGGCCATTTCCACCAGTTCCGGCATCCAGTGACCCGCCGCCATCAGCGGATCGATCCATTCGACGGTGGCGACCGAAGGCCGCTCCGGCAGCGCCGCGGCGCGCGCCGCAACGCTGCTCATGCGGGATTGCAGATCGGCGACAAGGGTCTCCGCCGCGTCGTCGTCGTTCAGCGCCGCGCCGACCCGGCGTATATCGGTCCACAAATCCTCCAGGCCGTTCGGCTTGCAGGAAACGATCCTGGTTTCGATGCCGGTCCAGTCGCAGACCGCCGCCTCGACATCGGCAAGGCTGGCGCCGCAGACCTCGCACTGGTCCTGGGTGACAATCGCATCGGGCCGGAGGGCGCGCAGCAGCCCGGCGTCGATGCCGTAGATCGCCAGTCCGTCGCGCACCAGGTCCTTCACCCGCCCGTCGATTTCGGCGCTGGTCCCGCCGAGTTCGAATTGCGGCGCGGTCAGGACGGGCAACGACTCGATGCCCGGCGGGTAGTCGCATTCGTGGGAGCGCCCGACAAGATCGGCGCGATGGCCGAGGGCGCAGACGATTTCGGTGGCGCTGCAGATCAGGGAGACGACGCGCACGGCAGGGCTGCCCTCTAGCGGAGCGGAATTCTCAGCGCGGCGCCATGACCATGGTGATCTGGCGGCCTTCGAGCTTCGGGAACTGTTCGACCTTGGCCTGTTCGTCCAGCGCGTCGCGGACTTTTTCGAGCAGCACGAGGCCGAGTTCCTGATGTGCCAGTTCGCGGCCGCGAAACCGCAGGGTGACCTTGACCTTGTCGCCTTCGCCGAGGAATTTCGTGATGGCGCGCATCTTCACGTCATAGTCGTGGGTGTCGATGTTCGGCCGCATCTTGATTTCCTTGACCTCGATGGTCTTCTGCTTCTTGCGGGCCTCGTTCTTCTTTTTCTGCTTCTCGTATTTCAGCTTGCCGTAGTCGATGATCTTGCAGACCGGCGGCTCGGCGTTGGGTGAAACCTCGACCAGATCGAGGCCGGCATCCCCGGCGCGGACGCGCGCCTCGTCCGTCGGCACGATACCGACCTGAGTTCCTTCCTCGTCGATCAGGCGAACCGTGGGGACACGGATCATGTCGTTGATGCGCGGGCCTTCGTGGACCGGCGCAATGGGACCGATTGGGCGTCGTATGAGCTGTCTTCCTTTCGTCTTCGCTTACGCCAGGCCGGCCACCGACCCGGCACACACCGATATCAGCGCCCCGCACGATCCGGAGCACTGTCGATACTGAAAACCTTGCCTGTTATTGGATCGGAGACGCGGCGTCTTGCGTTAGTGTATCGACAGCGGCTTCCAAGGCAAGCACTTCCTGCGTCTTTCCGCCCAATCGGCGCAGGGAAACCGTGTTTTCGGCCGCCTCCGTGCGGCCGACGACGGCAATGACCGGAATTTTCGCCCTGGAATGCTCGCGGACCTTGTAGGTGATCTTCTCGTTGCGCAGATCGGTTTCCACCCGCAGGCCGGCCGCCGCCAGCTTCCCGGCGACCTGTTCGGCATAGGCGTCGGCGTCGCTCACGACCGTGGCGACCACGATCTGGACCGGCGCCAGCCACAGCGGCAGGCGGCCGGCGTTCTCTTCGAGCAGGATGCCGATGAAGCGCTCGAACGAACCCAGGATGGCACGGTGCAGCATCACCGGCCGGTGCTTCTCGCCGTCTTCGCCGATATAGGACGCGTCCAGCCGCTCGGGCAGGACGAAATCGACCTGCAGCGTGCCGCACTGCCAGTCCCGCCCGATCGCGTCGCGCAGCACGAATTCCAGCTTCGGGCCGTAAAAGGCGCCTTCGCCCGGATTCATCTCATAGGGAATGCCGGCGGCCTCGACCGCTTCGCGCAGCGCCGCCTCGGCCCGGTCCCAGGTCGCGTCGTCGCCGGTGCGCTCCGGCGGCCGGTCGGCGAACTTGATCGCCACGTCCTCGAAGCCGAAATCGCGGTAGACTGACGACAGCAGGTCGCAGAAGGCCTCGGCCTCGCTATTGATCTGCTCCGGCGTGCAGAAAATATGGGCGTCGTCCTGGGTGAAGGCGCGCACCCGCATCAGGCCGTGCAGGGCGCCCGACGGCTCGTTGCGGTGGCAGGCGCCGAATTCCGCCATGCGCAAGGGCAGGTCGCGATAGCTGACGATGCCCAGATGGCGGAAAATCTGGACATGGGCCGGGCAGTTCATCGGCTTGAGCGCGAGGACGCGCTCGCGCTCGTCGTCGGCCGTGAACATGTGTTCGCGGAACTTCTCCCAATGGCCGGAGCGCTCCCACAGCACCCGGTCGATCATCTGGGGCGTCCTGACCTCGACATAGCCGGCCCGTTCCAGGCGCGCGCGCATGTAGTCCTCGCACAGGCGGTACAGCGTCCAGCCGTGGGGATGCCAGAAGACGCTGCCGACGGCCTCTTCCTGGATGTGGAACAGTTCCATCTCCCGCCCCAGGCGGCGGTGGTCGCGCCGTTCGGCTTCCTCGAGCAGGTGCAGCCAGGCCTTCAGCTCCTTCTCGGTGCGCCAGGCCGTGCCATAGATGCGCTGGAGCTGCGGGTTGGCGGCGTCGCCGCGCCAGTAGGCGCCGGCCACCTTCATCAGCTTGAAGGCCTTGGGCAGCTTGCCGGTCGAAGGCAGGTGCGGGCCGCGGCACAGGTCGATCCAGCCGCCCTGGCGGTACATCGTCAGCTCTTCCCCCGGCGGAAGCTCGCCGACCCACTCGGCCTTGAAGCCTTCGCCGGCCCGCTCGAAGTGGCCCGCCGCCGCGTCCCGGTCCCAGACTTCGCGCACGATCTCCTCGTCCCGGTCGACGATCTCGCGCATCTTCGCCTCGATGGCCGCGAAATCGTCCGGCGTGAAATGCGCCTCGCGGTGGAAATCGTAATAGAAGCCGTCGTCCGTCGCCGGCCCGAAGGTGATCTGCGTGCCCGGATAAAGCTCCTGCACCGCTTCGGCCAGCACATGGGCGGCGTCGTGCCGGATCAGCTCGAGCGCGTCGCCGTCCTTGATCGTGACAATCTCGACCGCGGCATCCGCCTCGATCGGACGGGCGAGGTCGCGCAGTTCGCCGTCGACCCGGATCGCCAGCGCCGCCTTCGCGAGGCCCGGCCCGATCGAGGCCGCCACCGCCGCGCCCGTCACCGGCGCCGGATACTGCCGGACGCTGCCGTCGGGCAGGGAGATGGCGATCGTCCGCTCTGCGGCGCTCAGGTCCGCCCCCCGTACCCTTGTGGAGGCCGGCCGGGCCGCCGGTTCGGCAGGGAGTTGTGTCTGGTGGTCCGCCATCGTCTCGTTCGTTCTTCCCGCCCCGGGGAGCGCTGTTGTTCTCAAAGGTATTCCCGGCCGCAGGGCATCAAAAAACCCTCCGGGCTTCGGCCGGGAGGGTCGCGTGTCCGGTCTGGTGTCACGCCGGACGTCACGGCCCTCCGCAGGAGGTCCGGGTGGTCGTCGCGGTTGTGGTCGTCCGGGCCGTCATGGAGCGGAATATCGAGGCGGTGGACCGATATGTCAAGGTGGGGTCCCGTGCCGGTGGCTGTTCCCGGGCGGATGGCTGTTGATGTTGCTCTCGCGAACCGGTAGTCGGGCATTGCAGTTGCCACGGAGGCTGTTCGCTGTTGCATCATGACTGAGGGACCGCAAATTCTCGGGGTATGGCTGCTGCGCGACGAGGAAAACTTCGCCGCGTGGTCGCTGCTGAATGCGGTCGAGTTCTGCGACCGGGTCCTGGTCATGGACAACCGCTCCCGTGACAGGACGCGGCAAATCGTCGAAGCCGTCGCCGCGCGATACCGCCATGTCGAAATCCTGGATGTCGACGACGCCCGCGACACCCACAAATATCTCGAAGACTATGCCGGGACGCGAACCTGGGTATTCGGCGTCGACGGGGACGAAATCTACGATCCCGCCGGCTTGGCGCGGATGCGCCCGCGCCTGCTTGCAGGGGAATTCGACGGATATTGGCGGATTGCTGGGCATATGCGCCATGTGCTGGGCATCCGTTTCGACCGCGCCGAGGCGTTCGGCTATACCCAGCCCGACGCTCCGGAAGGCACAAAATTGTTCAATTTTAGCGTCATTGACGACTGGCGTCCCGGGCCGCACGAGCGCCTGCACGGTCGTAAGTCGATCGTTTTCCGACCGGGATATGCTCGCGACAGCGTCCTGCGCGTCTGGAAAAGCGAAGGTTGGGACCAGACGGATTTTCGTTGCCTGCACTTGTGCTTCGTGACGCGCTCGCGGTTCGAAGCGTCGTCGCCCGAAAAGGAAGCGGAGACAACCGGGCGGGCCAATCCGCGGGAACGATGGGGAGAGCGCTCGCTCCTGCGTCGGGTGCGCCGCGCCGTCATGCGTCGGCTCGATCCGCATTACGATCTGAAGCGGAACTACAAGCGCCGCAATTACGCCAGGGGTCCGGTCGCATCTTTCGAGATAACGGGCTTTGGCGCACCAAACGATTTCCGCACGGTCGATCCCGGTTGTGCCGCGGCGCACGAGGCAGTCCGGACGGCCACCGAGCGGTGGAGCCGGATGCAGCCTCGCCTGGCTCCCTGAAACGGCGCCGAACAAGCATCGCGTCGGTGCTGCACCCCGAATCTATCCCGGTGCCTCGCGCCCGCCGATACGGCGGCCCCAAACGTCCGCATGATCGGCCCACAGGCGGTAGCCCTGCTGTTCCAACATCGTCGACAGGTCTCTGCGGCCATATTGAGTCAGATGCTTGTGCTCGTATTGAATGACATCGGGCCGCCACCCGGCCTCGATCGCCATCCGGACGATTTCGGCGTCGAAACCTTCGGTATCGACCATGAGCACGTCGGGATCTGCAATTTCCGCCGATGCGGCGGCGCGCTCCAGCGTCGTAACCGGCACTGCCGTCTCCGTTATCAGCGCCGCCACTTCGCTATCGGAGCGAACATTCGTTCTCGTCCGGATTTCCTTTTCGACATGATGCCGATCGAATGAAGCGATGCCGTCGCCGAGGCGCCCGGCGGCGCTCGGACTTACGGAATAGAGCGTCCGTTCGCCAGGCTGCCTGTCGATGGCGGCATTGAAACAGATCACGCCGGGCAGGCTGTCGTTACGGCGGACCAAACGGTCGAACGCGGACTGTTGCGGCTCGATCAGCAGAGCCTTTTCGACACGCTCCGGACGCTGCCGGATGAGATCGCCGACCGCATCCCTCCCGTCGTTGGCGCCGACCTGGACGATGGCGATAAGTCGTTCGTCGGCCAATTCGTCGAGAAGGTAGCGGAAGCTGCGGAAGCGCCGGATCATCTGACGCAGATGGACGCCGGGGTTCCGCGCCAGCGCCTTGGTCGAGAAGTGAATGCCGCAGGCGCGTTTCAGATTTCGGATCACGAGTCCGTCCGCGCTGCGTTGTCCGGTCTGTCATGCCAGTGGTCTTCAATCCAGGGCGCGGGCCGCGTGCGTCGGTGCAGGCGACCGGAACGCCAGCCGTCCAACGCCTGATCGGGATCGGGGCGGCCGTGAAACACCAGAATTCGCGTGTCCGCCGGGAGCTTCGGGGCGGTCACGAGATTGAGCGGGAACGCCGGCACCGAATGGCGTTTGAAGCTGCGTACCCAGGCTTCCGGCCACCAAAGTCGCTCGCCCATGGCGAGGGTAACGTAGCTCTGTTCGGCGGTGTCGAACGTCTGTAGCGCCCAGTCGCGCTCGCCGAGAAACCTGTTCACGATGAATTGGGTGGTACCGGCACGCCATCGGAATACGGAAGAATTGCCTATTTCCGGCCGTTTCCTGGATATCTGGTGACGCAGTGTCCAGTTGTGAATGATGCAGCGCCGGCCCGGTTCGTATTCAAAGAAACAGTCGATGCCTTCGACGATCAGCAAGTCGAGATCCAGGAACAGGCAATCGCCCTCCATATCGGCCAGGCCGTCGGCGAACAGGCCGAGTTTGAGCCAGGTCGACCGGGCCTTGTATTCGGGCAGGTCGAGCGACGGTAGAGGGTGCGGCTCGATTTGCGGCAACAGCCCCGACCCGTCGTCGGTGAAACACAGGAAGCGGAACGGCCGGGCGAGATGGCGGTCAATGGCCCGGTAGAGCCGGTTAACGAAAACCGGCCCGTAACGGTCGCCCCATTTCAGCGTCAGGATGTTGACCGGCGCGCCCGTTGGCGAAGGCGAAGGCTCATGCGGCAATGCGGTGCGCTCCGGGACGGTTTTTTCGGAAGGGCGGAAGGAAACATCTATCGCGCTTGCAAGTCAAAGCCCGGCGGAAATCAATCGACAGCCGCCACCGGGCCGGCTGTCGCCAGGATAAGGTCCCCGCATCGGGCATCGGCGCGACGTTCCGTCAACCTGCCGCCGCCGCACTCCGCTCGCGCACGAGTTCCGCATACACGTCCAGCGTGCGCGCCGTCATGACCTCTTTTGAGAAATTGCGCCTTATGTTCGTGACCGCGGTCCGGGCCATGCGCTGGCGGTCGGAGGGCGTCATCGAGAGCGCGGCATCGAGCGCCTGCGCCAGCGCTTCGGCGTCGCCCGGCGGAGTCAGCCAGCCGGTCTTGCCGGGAAGCACTGTTTCGCGCGCGCCGCCATGGTCGGTCGCGATCACCGGCCGGCCCATCGCCTGGGCCTCGGCAGCGACCCGCCCGAACGCCTCCGGCTGCGTCGACGCGCTGACCACGACATCGGCCAGCATGTAGGCGGCCGGCATGTCGTTGCAGTGGCCGACGAAGCGGACGGCGCCTTCGAGGCCGCGCCGCTGCACCCGTTTCATCAATTCGTCGCGATAGCCCGGCCGGCCGGCATCCGCACCGATCAGCACCGCGACCGCGCCTTCGCGCTGCAGCAGCGCCAGGGCGTCGATCAGCACCGCATGTCCCTTCAGGCGCGTGAAACGCCCGGGCAGCATCGCGACCTGCGCGCCGTCGGGCAAGTGCCACGCCTCGGCCAACTGGACGACCCGCGCCTCGGACACCGCCCGGACGTCGAACAGGCCGAGATCGACGCCGCGATGGATCAGGACGACGCGCTCCGGCGGCGTCCGGTAGCGCCGCACCACATGGTCGGCGACATAGCCGGATATCGCGATCGTCCGGTCGCCGGCGGTCATGATCCGGTTCCAGGCTTTCTTGAGCGGAAAGCCGGTGCCGTAGACGCCGTGGAAGGTCGTGACGAAGGGGATGCCGGTCCGCCGCGCCGCCGTCCGCGCGCTCCAGGCGGGCGCCCGCGACCGGGCATGCACGATATCGACCCGCTCGCGGCGGATCAGTTCCGCCAGACGGCCGGCGTTGCGCAGGATGTGCCCCGGCGTCTTGCGGTCCGCCGGCATCGCCACATGCTCTGCGCCGACCCGTCTCAGCTCGGCTTCCATCCGGCCGCCGGCCGAGGCGACGATCGCCCGGCCGCCCGCGGCAACGACGGCGGCGGCGACATCAACCGTGCCGCGCTCGACCCCGCCGGTTTCCAGCCGGGGCAGAACCTGCAGCACGGTAAGGCCGAACCCGCGGGAACCGTCAGGTTGGCTGGTGCCCGGCTTGTCCATCGCCGTCCGTCATGCTTTCGTGCGCCGTTCCCGGCTGTCGCCGTCCGGCGCCGCCGGACGTTCGGGACCTAAGGAAATGACCGTGTACGCACCGAGCGTTTTATCGCGCGCCAGCGACGGCGCGACAATCGCCTATCGGCGGACAGAGGGCCGCGGCGCGGCGGCCTCTCCCGCGGTCGTCTTCCTGCCCGGCTTCCGCTCCGACATGGAGGGCGGCAAGGCGCTGGCGCTGGAGGCCCGGTGCCGGGCCGGGGGCCGGAGCTTTCTTCGCTTCGACTATACCGGCCACGGCCTGTCGTCCGGGAATTTCGAGGACGGGACGATCGGCCAGTGGGCCGACGACGCCGTTTTCGCCATCGAGGCGCTGACCTCCGGCCCGCTGGTGCTGGTCGGCTCCAGCATGGGCGGCTGGATCATGATGCTCGTGGCGCGCGCCCTGCCGGACCGGGTCGCCGGCCTTGTCGGCATCGCCCCGGCGCCGGATTTCACCGAAGACCTGACGATGGCGAACGCCTCCGCCGCCATGCGCGAGGCCCTGGAGCGCGACGGCGTCTGGTATGAACCCTCGGACTACAGCGACGAGCCGACGCCGATCACCCGCGCGCTGATCGAGGACGGCCGGCAAAGGCTCGTCCTGCGCGAACCCTTCCCGTTCGCCGGGCCGGTGCAGATCGTCCAGGGCATGGCGGATCCCGATGTGCCGTGGCGTCACGCGCTGAAGGTCGCGGAGGCCTTCGCCGATGCCGACGTCGAAATCACGCTCGTCCGGTCGGGCGACCACCGCCTCTCCGAGCCGCACGACCTGGAGCGGCTGGTCCGCACGACCGAGGATGTCTGCCGGCTGGTTGGCGCGCGGCAGGGCTGAAGGCCGGCTGCTGCCGTTACGGATTTGTCGCGATGGTCCCGCATTCCCGAATTTACCGCCCCGGAACAAGTCCGGGGCGGCAATGATTCTATGACTTTGACATTCCAACATTCCGGGAAAGCGGCGCCGGTCACATCATCGACAGGCTCAGGGCAGGCTTCGATCCGCGCCGTTCCCCGAATGCGCCCAATATTGCCACTCCGGCTCAAGTCCAGGGCGGCAATGTTCTTATAAATTCAACATTCCGGGAATCGGCGGCGCTTCATCGCCTGCCTCCGCCCGGTATCCGTCGGCCGGCGCTCCCGGTCAGATCCGCCCCTCTTCCTGCGCGATCGCGCGCAGGCCTTCGCGGTAGGTCGGGTAGCGCAGGCGGATGCCGAGCTCGTCCTTGATCCGGCCGTTGCGGATGCGCCGGCAGGCCTCGTAGAAGCGCCGCAGGCCGGGCGGCAGCGCATCCGGGTCGTAGGGCGTGAGCGGCGGCGGCTCGGCGCCGGCCAGGCCGGCGGCGAATTCGACCGCCGCGCGCTGGGGCGCCGGCAGGTCGTCGGCGACATTGTAGATCGGGGCCGCGCCGGCGCCGGCCATCGAGCGCCGCAGCACCGCGCAGATGTCGTCGACATGGCAGCGGCAGAACACATGGCCCGGTTCGTCGATGCGCCGTGCCCTCCCGGCATCCAGCGCGTCGAAGCTGCTGCGCCCCGGCCCGTAGATGCCGGACAGGCGGAACAGGGTGACCGGCAGGCCGCGCCGGTCCGTTGCCGGGGCGCGTGCGTCGAGCCATTGCCGCTCGGCCCGCGCCCGGCGCACCGCCGCTGGCGCCCGGGGGCGGAGCGGCGCATCCTCGTCGATCCAGGCGCCGCCGTGGTCGCCATAGACTCCGGTCGAGGAGAGGTAGCCGATCCAGCGCAGGCCCGGCAGCGCCGCCAGCCGCCCGGCGCCGAGCCAGCGCAACGTCGGATCGCCGTCGCCGTCCGGCGGCGCCGAGACCAGCAGATGCGTCGCCTGCTCCAGCAGCGGCCCGGCGGCCGCGGTATCGCCGAACCGGATGTCGCCCGCCTGCCGCGGCCCGCCGTCGGGCCGGTGCGTCGCGCCGACGACGGCGATGTCCGGCGCCGGACCGTCCCGGCTCCCGCGATCCGGGCCCCCGGCCGGCGCTCCCGCCAGCCGCCCTGCCAGCCGCTCCGCCAGTCGTCGGGCGACATAGCCGCGGCCGATCAGAAGCAGGCGGGCTCCGGCCGCGGCGGAAGGGCTTTGCTCGGCCATTGTCATGGTTTCATTTTTTTCAGAAACTACCGTATATATTGCCGCCGGTGGCAGCCGCGTTGCCCCGGAAAGGAGGACAGGCTAGCACAGGCGTCGCGCGTGCGGGACATGCCCGCGGCAGAGGCCGGATGCGATGCCTGGCCTGCGAAAAATCCCGGCCCGAATCGCCATCTTTCCCGTTGCGCGGCCCCGGTTTTTGTATTACAGTTTTTTCAAATTTCGGCGGAATTTAAGTAAATGCCCGCTGGAGTTAAATAAAAATACGGGAATGGGGTGTAATGATTGTCTTTTATTTGACATACGCGCACGACCGGCCCGAACCGCCTGTACCGGCCTGAATTGGCGGTAACTAGTCCGCCGCCAGAACTGTCGTTCCAACCGTTCCACTATTTTTTCGCCATTGCCGCATGTCACGAACAGTCGGATATGCCGGCGATGTGTCGCCGGAAGCAGCATGGAGTGCCCTGGCTTCGGATGCCGAATCCCGGCTGGTCGACGTGCGCACGGTCGCGGAATGGGCCTATGTCGGCCTGCCCGATCTCGGCGCGCTCGGCAAGGCGCCGGTCACGGTGGAGTGGAAACGGTTTCCGTCGATGACGGTTAATCCCGGCTTCGCGGAGGCGCTGGCGGCAGCCGGCGCGGAGCGGGGTGCGGCGCTGTATTTCGTGTGCCGGTCGGGCGTGCGGTCGCGCGATGCGGCAATCGCCATGACGGCACTGGGCTACGGCCCGTGTTTCAACGTCGCCACGGGCTTCGAGGGGGACCGCGACGCGGCGGGCCACCGCGGAACGCTCGGCGGCTGGAAAGTGCAGGGGTTGCCCTGGCAGCAGGGCTGACGCCGGAACAGACGCGGGAACAGACGCGGGACCGGCGCCGCGACCGCCCGCAGAGGCGGCGCAAACAGATCGGCGCGGCGGCAGGCCACAGGCCGCTGCATGACGAAACGCTGAAACCGGAGCCGGCGGCAGCCGGCGGCCGGGACGGAACGAGGACGTAACGGATGCAGAATGAAACGGGCGGCATCCAGCCCGTCGGAACTCCCGCAGGATCCACGGGCACTATGGCATCGGCCGCCCCGCCGGAACCGTCTTCGGTATCGCCGTCGGTCTCCAAGGCCTGGGCGCGCGCCCGGGCGGGATTGCGCAGCGAGTTCGGCGACGAGGCCTTCCGGAGCTGGATCGGCCCGCTGACCCTCGAGGCCGTGCGCGGCAGCACCGCCATCCTGTCGATCAAGTCGCGCTTCCTGCGCGATTGGGTCTCGTCCAATTACCGCGAGCGCATTATCGGCCATTTCAATGCGGAATCGCCGGCCATCGAATCGGTCGATCTGGTTGCCAAGGTCGCGGCGCCCGAAACCGGCGCGCCCGCCGCCGGCGACTCCCGGAGCCCGGCCCGGCCCGGCGCCGCGGCGCCCGACGACGAAGCCGACCGCACGCCCAGCCTGCCGCTGGAGCCGCGCTACACTTTCGACAGTTTCGTCGTCGGCAAGCCGAACGAGCTGGCCTATGCCGCGGCCCAGCGGGTCGCCGATTCGGAGGACATTCCCTTCAACCCGCTGTTCATCCACGGCGGCGTCGGCCTCGGCAAGACCCACCTGATGCACGCCATGGCCTGGCGCATCCGCGAGCGCACGCCCTGGCGCCGCGTCGCCTACATCTCGGCCGAAAAATTCATGTACCAGTTCATCCGGGCGCTGCGCTTCAAGGATATGCTGGCCTTCAAGGAGCAGTTCCGCTCGGTCGACGTGCTGATGATCGACGATGTCCAGTTCATGGCCGACAAGGGCGCGACCCAGGAGGAGTTCTTCCACACCTTCAACGCCCTGATGGACGAGCGGCGCCAGGTCGTCGTCTCGGCCGACAAGTCGCCCAGCGATCTGTCCGGCATCGAGGAACGGCTGATCTCCCGCTTCAACTGGGGCCTGGTCGCCGACGTGCATCCCACGACCTACGAATTGCGCCTCAGCATCCTGCAGGCCAAGGCCGCGCGGATGCCCTGCGAGTTCCCGGACAAGGTCCTGGAATTCATCGCCCACAAGATCCAGTCCAACGTGCGCGAGCTGGAAGGCGCGCTCAACCGGATGGCGGCCCACGCCAGCCTGGTCGGCCGCACGCTCACCATCGAAATGGCGGCCGATACGCTGAAGGACGTGCTGCGCGCCAACGAGCGCCACATCACGATCGAGGAAATCCAGCGCAACGTCTGCGCCCATTTCAACATCAAGATGACCGACATGTCCTCGGCGCGCCGGGCCCGCGCGGTCGCGCGGCCGCGCCAGATCGCGATGTACCTGGCCAAGATGCTGACCAGCCGCTCGCTGCCCGAGATCGGCCGTAAGTTCGGCAACCGCGATCACACCACGGTCATGCACGCCGTCCGCAAGATCGAGGAGCTGCGCGCCATCGACCCGTCGATCAACGAAGACGTCGAGATCCTGATCCGCGCCCTGCGCGGCTAGGGGCGGGTGCGCGCCGGCAAATCGCTCCGGACGGCGCGGCGCTTCCCCGGACCGCGCGATCCGGGGAGCGACGATCCGGGGACCAGGGGCTACAGGAAAGATTTTTCGGGTCGACCGCTGCCGATTTGAACCTTCCGGCTCCGATCTCAAGTTCCCAGGTCTTGTCTCCCCGGACGGAGCGCAGCGACGATCCGGGGACCAGGGGCCACCGGTCGAGGCCTTTCGGGTCGCTCCTGGGCCCCGGATCAAGTCCGGGGCGGCAATGATGTTTGATTGTCGACGTAGCGGGAGACCGGGCGGAAGCGGCAACTTTCAGGCGGAGCGTTCACCAATTCAGCTCGTCATACAGGTCGCGCCATTGCGGGTTGTCGCGTTCGATCAGGGCCAGCTTCCAGGAGCGCCGCCACTTCTTCAGCTTCTTTTCCTCGGCCATGGCGAGGGAGACATCGTCATACGGCCGGGCATGAACCAGCCTCGTCACGCCGTGCTTGCGGGTGAACGCCGCGCCCACGCCGGACCGGTGCTCCCAGACCCGGCGCGCCAGATCGTTGGTCAGCCCGACATAGAGGGTGCCGTTGCGCTTGCTGGCGAGAATGTAGACCCAGTAGGGCATGACAGGATCGTTCGGGATCCGGGATTTGCGGGAATCCGAAAGTTCCGGAATTCATCCCGAAAATTCAACACCTTTGCCGCCCCGGACTTGATCCGGGGCCCAGGGACGACCCGACAGGCCTCAGCCTGTGGCTCTGGTCCCCGGATCTCCGCTGCGCTCCGTCCGGGGAGACAAAACTTGGGATTTCGGGATAAAGGCGGCAAAGTTCGTATCGGCAGCGGCCGACCCGAAACATTTCGCCTGTGGCTCCTGGTCCCCGGATCGTCGCTGCGCTCCGTCCGGGGAGACAAAACTCGGGATTTCGGGATAAAGGCGGCAAAGTTCGTATCGGCAGCGGACGACCCGAAAGACCTTGGCCTGTGGCCCCTCGTCCCCGGAACGTCGCCGCGCTCTGTCCGGGGCGGCGAATTTTTTAGAGCTTGAGATCGGGCCGGCAACCTGTTGCGGATTTGCAACACTGTAGAAGTAAATGGGCGGATCGGGCGGATTCGGGGCCCCGCCGCCGCAACCCGGGCTGTACCCGCCGCCCCGGCTTCGCTATACCCGCCCTGCCGACCGGGCCGGTCCCCGTCCGCCGCATTCCCCGAAAGGGGCGCGGCAGGCGGGGATAAACCGTTCCGGACGGCATGTTTCGGTGTTCAACCAGGCGTTAGCCCGTTCGGGGCCGGGTGGCCCCGCCGGCGGGAAACGCATCAGCATTGGAGAGGGAGATGACGGGAGTCGTCAAATCCGTAGGCAAATACGCCCTCCTTGCCGGTACTGCCCTGGCACTTTCGATGTCGGCCGCTTCGGCCGCGTCGATGGCCAAGGCCGGCATGGACAAGCGTGTCGCCGATCTGGAGCGTGAGGTCACGCTCCTCATGACGACTTGATGTCAAGAAAGCGTCCGTTGCTGCTCAGGAGTGCGATAATCAGCTGAAATTAAAGGATTTTTTTTAGGCTCAAACTGGACATCCGGCGACAGACGGAGCCTTATTGTTGATCTAATCTGTTTGCCAGTTGTTTGCCAAATCGCTAGTCTGACGCCCTCTCCAGGAGCAGGGCGTCGACGATATGGCAAACCGCATTTCCAAACTCACGAAGCGCTCGGTCGATGCCATCGAGGCGACCGGGTCCGATTCCGTCTACTGGTGCGGCTCCCTGACCGGATTCGGCCTTCGCGTTCGCGCTTCCGGCAGCAAGACCTACATCCTTCAGGCCCGCGTTCGCGGAAAGTTGCGCTGGTTCACCCTGGGGCGGCATGGCCCGATGTCCCCGGACCAGGCACGAACCAAGGCGCTCGAATTCCTCGCCCTGGCAATGAAAGGCATCGACCCGCGTGGGGCCGAAACGGAAACGGCTTCGCACCAGCCAGGGTCGCCAAGCGTCGCCGACCTGGGGCGCCGGTTCATGGACGAACATGTGGTCGTCCACTGCAAACCGGGCACGCAGGCTCACTACGGACGCATGGTGGAACGATTTATCGCGCCGGAGCTGGGCGGCCTGCCGGTTGACCGCGTTCATCGAAGCGACGTCGCAACGTTCCATTACGGCTTGCGCAGCACGCCCTATCAAGCCAATCGGGTTCTCGGAATTCTCTCGAAGATGTTCACGCTCGCCGAGGTCTGGGGCTGGCGGGCGGACGGCACCAATCCCTGTCGCCACATCAAGCCGTACAAGGAGTACAAGCGGGAGCGGTTCCTGTCGGAGGAGGAAATTGCGCGGTTGGGGGCGGTGTTGCGGAGGGCCGAGCGCTCGATGCCGTCTGCGGTCGCCGCTTTCCGGCTGCTGCTGCTCACCGGTTGCCGGCTGTCGGAAATCCAGAAGTTGCGCTGGGAATACGTGAAGGAAGATTGCATCGAGCTTCCGGACAGCAAGACCGGTGGCCGGTTCGTACCGCTCAGTCCCGATGCGCGCGCCGTCCTGTCAGCGATACCGCGGGAGAGCGGCAGCCCCTGGGTTATCGCAGGCCAGGCTCCCGGCTCGCATATCGGCAGCCTGCAGCGCCCCTGGACCATCATTCGCGAACGCGCCGGGCTGGAGGGCGTGCGCATCCACGACCTGCGGCACACCTTCGCCTCGCGTGCGCTTGCTCTCGGCGAGAGCCTGCCGATGATCGGCAAGCTGCTCGGGCACACACAGGTGCAGACCACGGCCCGTTACGCCCATCTCGCACGCGATTCGATCAACAGCGCGGCCGCAAGAGTTGCTGACAGTATCAGCAGTAAATTGTAAAGCCAATTGGAATGGATAAGACCTAAAGGGATCCAGATATCAGGTATTCTTAGATTTTTCTTTCCATGAATCCCTTGTCTCGGCATTCCCGAGAGTATTGGCGCGAGCTGACATTTGGATTCCAGTTGCCGAATACTTCGCCTGGGAGCGCAAGGATCAAGACAAGACCGCCACGGACCGGGCCTGGGTCCATGGGCGCGACGACAGGCCGATCGGCGGCCCGGACCCGCCGGCCCGCTGTTCCGCAACTCGCGGGACCGGTCCGGCGATCACCCGGTCAAACACCTGGGGACCTTCGCCGGGACCTTCGCCGGGATCTTCCGGGCCGACATCGGTTCCGGCTTCAACGCCCTCCAGGTGGCGGGCAGGTCGCCGCGGCCTGTCCGCTCGGCCTTCGACGAGGCTTCCACGGTCAAGGGCGCCGCGACGCTCAGGATCTCATCGGCGATGGTGGCATCCAGACGCGCGCCGCCGAACCCCGGGCAGCGCTCAACCGACGCGCCCGCGCCGGCAACGAAGGGCTGATGTTCTCGTCCGCATCCCGGCCCGCCGCCGCGATCCCGTCGCAGCCTGCCGCGATTTCCTCGACCGACGCCGTCATTCCCGATCCTCGCGCGCCGACGATTGCGACGCGGCCGGGATCAAGAGGGATTTCGGGCGTGGCAGCCCGATCCGCGCTGCCTGTCTCGGCGTGGAACGTGACCTGTGACGGCATGGCCGCGCGGCAGCGGCTCGCCTGCAAACGCGGGGCCCGCCAGGTCGCCCTTGATCCACGAGTGGCGGTTGTCGGCCGGCCTGCGGAATGCCGGTCAGGGGCGTCGATCCCTCGGGTGCCCGGCACACTGGCCGAAGCGATTCACACCGACTGTCCGGCCCGGGAGGCCCACTCCAGCAGCCGGCAAAAATTGCCCAATTGCAGGCTGGAATGACACTTGGCTGAAATCAGCTGTCGTTGACCCGCTCAATCTCCACGTCGCGCACGACGGCTCGGAGAAGTTCTTCCGGCATGGCCTTGATCCGCACTTCCACTTCGAGTCCGGTTTTGCCGGGCTGGCAGGACGACGGCCCGAGCCGCACGACGGGCCTGTCGTCGTGCATCGGAATCCCCTTGTATCCCTGCGCGCCTCAACCTGTCGCGCTTGACAGCTCCCGGCAGCCGCCGCACGATTTTCCCTGCAAACCGCCATGGCCTCGACCCTGGGTCGGGCCGCCCGCCGGACAGCCCTTGTATCCGGTGCGGGGCAGTTCCCCGCACCTGGCGACCGGGCGGCGCCTCATGAATTCCCTGTCGGTTTGCGACGGCCTGGCGCCAGGCCGGCGGCCGGGCTCCTGACTCACGGGAGAAACAATATTGAGAAGCTGATGAGAAAATCCGCTGCCGCGTTGGCTGCGGCAACCATGCTTGCTGCCTGCGCCGGAGGTGGGAGCGGTAACACCGCCAGAACGCCCACCACTGCGCAGCCGGTCGCCACTCCGTCTTTTGACCGAAACCAGGCGGCCCCACTCGGCGGCGGCGCCACTGCGGCCGCGCGCGCCAGCAACGAGCCGGTCCTCAGGAACGACGCGCAGAATTTCGCGTTCGTCGGCGGGGTCGACCCGAACCCGCTGCTCGCTCACATAACGCGGGGGTGCACGACGCGGTCTTGCGACCCGTCCAGCCTCTCCGCCCGCCATGGTGGGGCGGAGATCGGACATATACGGCTCCGGGACGGCGTAAGCGCCAGCGAGCTGCTGCGCTACCTGCGCGCCGACGCAAACCATTTTTCGGAGGGCGTCGTCCAGCGATGGGGCAACACTCCGCCGGTCGTCCGTCTGGTCGAGGGGTCGTCGAGTTCGGACATGCAGCACACCGAATTGGCGGTCCGTCTCATCAACAGCGCGCTTCCGGCAAACTGGCAAATCCGCCTTGACGGTACACCGGCAGCCCGGACGGCGGATCAGGAACGCGGGGTTATCACGGTCGCGTTCCTCCCCAAGGATCAATGGCCGGATGGCGGCTGTTCGGCGCGCGCGATCGGCTGCGCCGGCTGGTTCAATGAAAATGGTCGTGTCGTTTCCGGCGGGCTGGTGGTCGATCCAAACCGGACCAGGGCCGGGCGCCATCGTGTTTTCGTTCTGCTCCATGAGATTCTGCACACGTTGGGCAGGGGCCACGTCGATCCGGCCACGTTCCCCGATACTGTCATGCACCCGGCAGGAGACGAGGGGCAAGGGCAATGGCTCGTTCTCGACCGGCTGGACGAAGCCGCTCTCTACGCCATCTACAGCCGCCTGTCGGCAGGGACGCCGGCTGGCGACCTGGACCACACATCATTGGGCCCCTGGAACGATGTCTCCACTCACGTCTACGGGCAGCTCGGCTACATTCCCGGCCGGTTCGATGCCGTGATTTTCGGGGCCGTCTGGCAGAACGGCAACGTCCGGCCCTACGCGATGGCGCTCGACCCCTCGCCGCCTCTGGCCGGCGGGTCGCGGTCCGGCAGTGCGACATGGTCGGGGCGCCTGGCCGGCCTCACGCCGCAGGCCGAGGCCGTTGCCGGCGCGGCCGACATGACCGTGCAGCTCGGCACGCTGCGCGGCGCGCTCGATTTCACCGGACTGGAGAAATGGGCGGCGCACGCAGCGCCCGGCGCGATCGGCACGGGAGCGCAATGGGGCGACGGCGATCTCAACTACCGCATCGCGGTCAACGGACAGGTGTTCTACGAGACCGGCGGGGATACAGGAAAGGTGACGGGCGTATTCTACGGGGCAAGCCACCGGAAGGTGGGGGGCACCCTGCGCCGTCACGATCTCGCCGCTGGATTCGGCGCGCAGCGGCAATAGAAAGACGAAGCGCCCGACGCTACTTCCGCCCGGCGCTTCAATAACCCACCACAAGGAAGACTTTTCATGGATGACGGTCAATATTTTCAGAGCGGGTATGCAACGGATTTTTCGAAAATAGGGATTGCAGTTCGGTTTAAGACCATGATCGCGCCAGGACGGCCGGTCCCCTGATTGAAGTTCCTACTCCCACCGGAACAGGCCAGCGACCTCGCACGCGCCATCGAAGAGATTGATGAAGGAATTGAAGCGTCAGCGACCGCATTGACGAGGCTGGACGTGGAGACCTCTGCAGGATAGTCTGATCCTGCGGATACTCCCCCAATCATCCGTTTGTTCACGTACCTTGAGCGGCGCCTCAGCCGCTCTTTTCTCGCCGGTCAATAGTCCGCGGTAAGGTCGTCGTATTTCAGGCAGCGACCGACCATCCCTCTTGCCAAATCGCGCATCTGCCTGCCGGTCCCGGCTTCACGATTGTTGTCCAGGCCGGCGAACTCGGTGACGTAGCGGTCCATGTGGGTAAGTAGCCCGCCGCGGCGACCGCCGCGAGTCCGGGGGCGACAAGCCAGTTATCCGCAGCAGGCGGGCGGTACGGTTGCTGTCTAGGTCAGCTTGAGCACCAGTACGTCGCGAGCATCTTCCTCTGCGCCTCACCCGGCGCCTTCGACGCGGACGCCGAGGCGGCCAGCACGATCCAGGATAGGAGCCCGGATCGCGGCCCTCGAGCGCCTGGTCGGCAAGCAGGCCCTGGAGCTTGAGTTCCTGAAGGGGGCTCAACGGCACGGACGGCCGTCGAGAAACGGGCCCCTGTCCGTCATCACCGGCCCCAAGGGCTCTCCATCGCCGAACATGGCCCGTATCGTGTCGATGGCGATGAATATTCGCTCGGGGCGATCCTGGAAGCTCCGGAAACCGAGCCTGCGGTATAATCCTCTGCGGTGTGCAAAGACCGCGCTCCCGTCGTCGTCGATGACATCCAGAACGACCAGCTTGAGGCCAATTTCGCCGGCGACGCTCCGGGCGCGGCCGAGCGCGTCGATCGCAAGGTCCGATCCGAGACCCTTGCCCTGCCGGCTTCGGTCAACTGCGATCATGGAGAGATAGAGTGCCGGGATGCCGCCGGTACTGGGGGTTCGCCGGGGACGGTCCGCCCCGAGGTCGGATGTCGCGACCGCATGGGCGTTCATCGCACAGTAGCCGAGGATCTCGGGCGACCCGTCGGACACTGCCACGAAGACCCGCGTGAAGTCGTCCTTCTGCTGCTTCCGGGCGGTGAACTGCAGAAAGGCGTCGAGGCGGTCCCGTTCCGCAGGAAAAGCCCGACCGGTCGTGCCGGCCCGGGTCGAACGGCTCGATGACGATTCGGGGGACGGCCATGCGTTCGTCGTTACCCTGCATCGGCGACTGGGCATGCCGCCTAGTGATGATGCCAACGCGGGCCTGACCAGGACAGACCGGAGCTCCGCGACAGAACGTGGACCGGAGATGTGGGGTATCGGAAGATGTTTTGTCCTGGCCGCAAACGACCAAGTCCTGACATCCAAAGGCACGAATCGGTCGAATCGGACATCGAATTGTGGAGCGGCGAATTCTCCTCTACGTTCGCTGTTTTATAGAGCCACAGAGAACCGTCCGATGAAAGTCGTCAACTTCTTAATCTGCATCGCGGTAGCGGTAGCCTTGGCTGCCTGTGGTGGACGCGGAGATGCCGCAAGCGGTATCGAAAGGCAAACCAGTTTTGACGGCGAGGTACTCAGAATTGCGGTCAACCGCAAAGATGGCGGTAAAGAAAAATTCAACAGCCTGAGGGACGAATGGTACAGCTTCCCTTGGGCTCCGTTCATTCCCAATCACGCTGGGCGGCGCTGGGCTTTGGTCAAGACACTAACGGAGGGCATTTCCCTCGCATATGTCCTGGTAAGTTGGGACAACGACGATCCAAGCGACTATTTGGCGGCTGGGTATTGGCTGCATTTTCCCGGTGCTACGCGACTCAGGAACCTGCCGCTCTCGCAGGCCGATGTCTCTGCGTTTGTCGACGGGCCGGAAATCGACCCGTCGAACCCGCCACAATTGCCCGTCTCGGGCCGCGCAACCTATATCGGCAACGCTGGAGGCGTGTACAGTTATCGCTACGGCAGAAATTGGGCCGATGTCGATGCGTCGGTCTCGACTGAGGAATTCGTTGGAACAATCACCTTGATGGCCAATTTCGGCGACAACACAATTTCAGGGTGTATCGGTTGTGTCGGCGACATCGAGATCACGCGTGAGCACTTGTACTCGATATTGGGATGGCGGGCTCAATTGCCTAAGGCGTCGCCGAAAGACTACGAGCTTCATTTTGGCCGGACAAAGATTGGCGCCGACGGCGCATTCGCGAGCACCGACGTCGCCGTCACCCATCCAGAACGCTCGGTGACAGGGTCGGATGGGCAATGGAGCGGTAGGCTCTCCAACAGGTCCGCTACCGACGGCAACCCGAGGCTTGCGGCGGGATCCACCGACGTGCGGTTCGGCGAAGCCGACGGCAGCAGCGGTAGCTTTAGCGCGTTGTTTACTGGTTCTCTGGTGCCACAGAAAGCGAACTGACAGCCATAACGAAGCGGTCGGATGGCGCAGGAGACGGCGCGCTTCGCCAACCATTCGGCCGCAGGGCCCCGCTCCACTTGTTGTTCGGCGCCCAGGTTTGACCCCATTGGGTTGCGGAAAATCAATGAGTTAACCTGCCGATCAGCGTTCAATCTACACGCCGATCGACAGCAGGGGCAATGCTGACGGCTAACGGTGTGGTAGGTACAAGAAACCTGTCGTTTGTCCGTTCCGGCTCGCCCATGCCACGGAGTTGCCGGACCCACCGATGACGGGCCGGGTCGCGACAGCGATCCGGCAGCCTCTCCACCGAAGGCCATACGACCATCCCATATCTTGCGACATGCGGGGAATTAGTGCGCGCCATCTTGTTTATCGCAGCGTTTGCGCTCGCCGTATCGGAAAGCGCCACTGCCGCCCAGGAGAGCATCACCGGCCCGGCCCGCGTGATCGACGGCGACACCATTGAGATCCGCGGCCTCAACATCCGGCTGCAAGGAATTGACGCGCCGGAGCGCCTTCAGTCGTGCCTGGATGAACAGGGGCGACAGTACCGATGCGGTTGCGCCGCCACCGAAGCGCTGAAGAATGCGATCGGCTACAGCCCCGCACGGTGCGATCTGGCGGTGCAGCGCGAGCGCTACGGCCGAGCCCTCGGCACCTGCTTCGTCGGTGGGCGGAATCTTAACCGGTGGCTGGTGCGGCAGGGGTATGCGCTGGTCTACCGGCGCAATTCGATGCGCTACATTGCCGACGAGGAAGCCGCGCGGCGCCGCAAGGTCGGGATGCACGCCGGCCGCTACGTCGCGCCGTGGCACTGGCGGCGGGGGAAGCGGCTGAAATAGCTTCGGACTTGAAACGACGCCGTAACGGTGTCAGGTCTGTCTGACAGAGAATGCAAATGTCGGCAGCCCGAATCCTGTCCAGCAGGAGAGCCGACAGGGAGGGCCGGCTTCATCGTCGTTGTCTGGCCCTCCCGCCCCAGATTTCAGACTGACTCACTACCGAAAGATTGGCCACCTGATCGATCCCCGCAGGGATGCCGAGAGGGAGGGCTGGAAAATGGTCCCGGGATGCGCCACGGCTCCGAATGGAACCCAATCCGGGAGGCGAAGCGATCAGGCTGTGTTGGCAGGCTCGCGCAAGGCGCCGGCAAGCAATCGGCACTCCTCCGCTCTCAACGAGGTTCGGCGCCAAGCCAGTCCGATCCGGCGTGAAGCGGGAACGCTCAGTCGAGAAAACGAGATATCCGTCCCCTGGGCGATGCGGGCGTCGACCGCGATGCGCGGCACGAGCGTGACGCCGATGCCGGCTGCCACCATCTGCACCAGCGTGTGCAGGCTGCTGGCCTCGAACTGCGCCCGTGCCTTCCGGTCGCCCATCCGGCATACGTCGAGCGCGTGGCCGCGCAGGCAGTGCCCTTCCTCGAGCAGCAGGAGCGGTTCGCCGGCGAGCGCCGCGAGCGGGACTTCGCCGGCGCCGGCAAGCGCGTGCGTGCGGTCGCAGGCGAACAGGAATTCGTCCTCGAGGATAATTTCGGTGGCAAGATCCCCGGTATCGCAGGGCAGCGCGATCAGCGCGGCATCCACCTCTCCGTCCTCCAGCCGGGCGAGCGACGGGGCCGTCTGCTCTTCTCTGAGATAGACCGTGAGCTCCGGGAACCTTTCCCTCAGCATTGGCAGGACATGCGGCAGGAAGAAGGGGCCGATGGTCGGGATGACCCCGAGGCGCATCTCCCCGGTCATCGGCGCGCGGCCGGCCCGGGCCAGCTCCATGACCTCTTCGGCATCGCGCAGCAGCGCCTTCGCTCTCCCGGCAATCTGCGTGCCGACAAGCGTGATCGTCACGTGCCGGTTCGAACGCTCCGCGACCGCGGTGCCAAGCACCGACTCGAGATCGCGGATGCCGGCGCTGAGCGTGGACTGCGTAACGTGGCAGCGCTCGGCCGCGCGTCTGAAATGCCGCGTGTCGGCCAGCGCGACCAGATACTCGAGCTGCTTCATGGTGGGCAGGCGCTTCATCCGACGCCTCCGAGTGCAAGTATTCGTATTGTACGATTAAAATAACCAATAATCATCGTTGTACTCGAAGAATTATGACACCTACGCTCCCCTGACAGCCAGTTGGCTCAAGCCGGAGCGGGGTCTCCGGGACCGTTTGGAACCACGCACGACATGCAATGGAGGGAGTCATGAACGAAAGCAGATGCCCGGTCATGCACGGAGCAAGCAGAGGCGCCGCCGGCGTCGGCACGTCGAACAGGGACTGGTGGCCGAACCAGCTGAAGCTTAGCGTCCTGCACCAGCACTCCGCCCTGTCCGATCCGATGGGCGAGAACTTCGACTACAGGAAAGAGTTCGAGAGCCTCGACCTCGACGCAATCAAGAAAGACATCTTCGACCTGATGACCGCGTCGCAGGGCTGGTGGCCGGCCGACTACGGCCACTACGGGCCGCTCTTCGTCCGAATGGCGTGGCACAGCGCCGGCACCTACCGGACCGGCGACGGGCGCGGCGGCGGACGCACCGGCACACAGCGCTTCGCGCCGCTGAACAGCTGGCCCGACAACGGCAACCTAGACAAGGCGCGCATGCTGCTGTGGCCGGTCAAGCGGAAATACGGCCGGAAGATCTCCTGGGCCGATCTCATGATCCTGGCGGGCAACTGCGCTCTGGAATCGATGGGGTTCGAGACGTTCGGGTTCGCCGGCGGCCGCGAGGACGTGTGGGAGCCCGAAGAGGACATCTACTGGGGCTCCGAGGACGAATGGCTCGGCGACAAGCGCTATACCGGCGACCGGGAGCTGGACACGCCCCTGGGCGCCGTCCAGATGGGCCTGATCTACGTCAACCCGGAAGGGCCGAACGGCAATCCCGACCCGGTCGCCTCGGGTCGGGACATCCGCGAAACCTTCGCCCGCATGGCCATGAACGACGAGGAGACGGTCGCGCTCGTCGCCGGCGGGCACACCTTCGGCAAGGCGCACGGCGCCGGGGATCCGGCCCATGTCGGCCCCGAACCCGAGGGAGCCCCCATCGAGGCGCAGGGACTCGGCTGGAAGAGCGGCTTCGGCAGCGGCAAGGCCGGCGATGCGATCACCAGCGGTATCGAGGGCGCATGGACCCCTACGCCGGTGACCTGGGACAACAGCTACTTCGACACTTTGTTCGGCTACGAGTGGGAAGCGACGAAGAGTCCCGCCGGCGCCTGGCAGTGGGTGCCTAGGGACGGCGCCGGCGCAGAAACCGTGCCAGACGCCCACGATCCGTCGAAACGGCATGCGCCGATGATGACCACGGCGGACATGGCCATGCGGATGGACCCGATTTACGAGCCGATCTCGCGGCGCTTCCACGAGAACCCGGACGCGTTCGCGGATGCGTTCGCCCGGGCATGGTTCAAGCTGACCCACCGCGACATGGGTCCACGCGCGCGCTATCTCGGCCCGGAGGTGCCGGAGGAGGAGCTGATCTGGCAGGACCCCGTCCCCGCGGTCACCCATGAATCGATCGACGAACAGGACATCGCCGACCTCAAGGCCAGGATCCTCGCTTCCGGGCTCTGCGTGTCCGAACTGGTCTCGACCGCCTGGGCCTCGGCTTCGACCTTCCGTGGCTCCGACCTGCGCGGCGGGGCGAACGGCGCGCGCATCCGCCTCGCGCCGCAGAGGGACTGGGAGGTCAACCAGCCTGCCCGGCTGGCCTCCGTGCTCGCGAGCCTCGAGGGCATCCAGCGGGAGTTCAACGGCGCGCAGGCCGACGGGAAGATGGTTTCGATGGCCGACCTGATCGTGCTGGGCGGGTGCGCGGCCGTCGAACGGGCCGCGGAGAGCGCCGGGCACGAGGTGACGGTTCCGTTCGCGCCGGGCCGCGCCGACGCGGCGCAGGAGCAGACGGACGTCGAGTCCTTCGCCGTGCTCGAACCCGTAGCGGACGGGTTCCGCAACTATCTCAACGGACGGCACGCCGCATCGGCGGAGGAGCTGCTGGTCGACCGGGCGCAACTGCTGGGTCTGACGGCGCCCGAGATGACGGTGCTCGTCGGCGGCATGCGTGTCCTGAACACGAACGTCGGACAGTCCCGGCACGGGGTGTTCACCGAACGGCCGGAGACGCTCACCAACGCCTTCTTCGCGAACTTGCTCGACATGGGCACGACGTGGGAAGCCGCTTCCGAGTCGGAGGACGTGTTCGAGGGGCGCGATCGCGCGACCGGCGAACTCAGGTGGACGGGCACCCGGGTCGACCTCGTCTTCGGATCGAACTCGCAACTCCGGGCGATCGCGGAGGTGTACGGATCGGCGGATTCCGGAGAGCGCTTCGTGGACGACTTCGTCGCCGCCTGGAACAAGGTGATGACCCTCGACCGCTTCGATCTCGTGTGATGTCAGTCGGGAAGGTCCACGGCGGAACGCGCCGTGGACCTCCTCCGACCCCCGTGGATCGAGTAAAGCCTTCGACGCTGATTCGGGAATCAGTCTTCCAGACTGTCGTTCGGCCCGGAACCCAGGCCGCTTGGAACCCAAGTGGGTCAATGGGTTGGAACGCCGACCGGCTTTCAATAGGCACGCCGAACAATGGTCAAGGCTCTTGCCTGCCGAAGCGGCACGTATCGCGGTCCGCCGGGACGCTCAAATCGCCAGATAACACGCCTTGCGGCGTCCGTTTCGAGTAAAACCCCAATCTAAATCGAAACGACATCAAAATCACTCGATTCGGCACACAATTTTTATATGAACTGGTGTATGGAGAGGCGATCTCTTGACTGCGTTTTTGAGCAGAAAGATCGGTGGGGACAGCCAAGCCGGGGCTCCAAGCCAATGAACGCTAGGTCCGCAGAACGCGATGTGTCGATGCGATCTGCGCACGCATCGTCTATTGGGCTGCCAGGCATGATCGGGAATTGCACACTCGGCAGGACAGGGGAAGCATGGAACGGATTCCTGTCGAGGCCGAATGGCATGACGCGATGGCATGGATTCTCGGTCTCGGCCCTGGATATTCACTCGAAGCGCGAAGGCTCGCGTGTGCGTTGCCCTGCCGGGGCGGCACGGAAGACACAACAGGATGGACCCGATCTGGACCTCCGTGATGCTGGGTTTCGGCCCGGCGCTCGTGGCGATCCTGATCGTCATTCTGGCGAGGCGGTAGAGACGTCGGCGACCCTGAATTCTACCTCCGGGGGGGCGCCGATCGGGAAGGCCGGGCGTACGGGTGCCTCCCTTGCCCGGTCTTCCCAGTCGCCAAACGCCGCCCATCCGGTCGGCTGACGCCATGCGATACATCGAGATTCACGCCGAACCGTCCCGGTCATTTAGTCCCGCAACGAAGCAGGAACGGCGCCGGCTCGACAACGGTCTCCGGTCGCGGCTAGCCGCCATCGACGCGGCGAAGATCTGCGGCAAGGGCGTCTATGCGATCCGGCACGGCGGCGCCAACCCGGCGCCGGTGCCGGTCGGCCGCTGATCGGAATTGGCCGGAAGTCCAATATTTCGTTCCGAACCGCCACGCAAACGGGAGTCGACCGTCATGAAGAACTTCATCCGCCTCGTTGCGACGGGCTGTCTGGCCGCCGCGCCAGCCGCCGCCCTGGCCGGTGACAATGTCGGCGCGGTCCGGACGGCAGGAACGGGCGCTGAAATCGTCATTGCCCAGACCGTCGTGCCCGAGGCCGAGCGGAAAGCCGCCCTGGGCCGGCTGACCGCCGGGGCGCCGACGAAGACGTCCGGCGTCGGCGGCCTCAAGAAGCTCGGTACGGTGCCGCTCGACGGCGAGTTCGACAGCGTCTCGGGACGGGTCCTGCGCACGCGCGAGATCGTGTTCAAGCCCGGCGCCGTCGTCGCCTTGCACCGGCATCAGGGCCGGCCCGGCGTCGCCTACATCATCGAAGGCGAAATGACCGAATACCGGATCGGCGCCGACGGCCGCGCGACCACCGCGGTCAAGAAGGCGGGAGAAACGGCGTTGGAAAGAACCGGAGTCGTCCACTGGTGGAAGAACGCCAGCGGCAGGATCGCGCGGGCGCTGGTTGTGGACATCGTTCCGGCGAAATAGGCGGCCGGCGCCACTCACGGCGCCGAGCAACCGGGTCTTCGGAACAGGAATCGCCCAGGATGTCGAGGCCGTTGCCGTGGCGCCACTGCGCCTCGTTGGCTGAGTAGCAGAGATGGCGCAGCGCGGACCGCAGCGTGGTCGGCCGGAACATCGTGTGGCAGCAGGCGCAGGACCTCTCCGGGCGACCTGGATCGGGCCGGTCGCGGGCGAGGTTTTCGCTCCCGATCGAGCGGTTCGGCATGAGCGCCGAGTCCGCAGCACCTTGCAACGATGTCGGAACGGGTTGAGACCTGTCGGGCAGAATATGCAGAGACGGAATCGGCCCACCTACCTCATCTCCGGGGAGGCCGACAGGGAAGGCCGGGCATGCGGGTGCCTCTCTGGGCCCGGCCTTCCCGAACACCGTACGTTCGTCCGTCTGGTTGGCGGCCGCCACGCGGTATATTGAGATTCGTGGCCAGGCGCTGCGGTCGATGTACCCGACACTGAAGCTGGATTGGTATCGGCTCGACAAGGGTCTCTGGCCGCCATTGGCCGCCGTCGAACCGTTGGAGATCGACGGCAAGGGCGTCTATTTCATCTGGCACGGCGGTACCAATCCCGCGCCAGTGCTGATCGGTCACGGCCGGATCGGTATTGCCCTCGAACACTGGAAGCGTGACCGGCGAATCGTCAGCTACACTCGCTTCGGCCCGCTCTACTGCACCTGGGCACGTGTCCCGAAGCGGTCTCGCGCAGGCGTGCATCACTACTTGCAGTTTCGCTACAGGCCACCCTGCATCCAGAGGGTCGGCGAGACGGTCGAGCAGATAGTGGGCAACGGACCGTGGGACTGAACCCCCAGGACACGCCGGGGAACAGGGCCGGGTTCGGAAGTGGGAAGGGGTCTGACCGTCGCGCTCAAACGCCGCGCGGGCTGCGTGTCGTTGACGGGGCCGGGCTTTCGACGCGCTTCGCGGATGCGTCGCCGAATGGCGATTCGCTAGTAACCATCCGGCGTGGGCCGCCTGTTCGGGTCGCTTACGCCTTGGCAGAGTAATAGCGTGATCCCCGGCGTTCTCGTAGTTTGTCGCAGCCACGGGGTACGAGATATGGCGGGGCAGCAGACATCGGTGACACTCGAGTCCACCATTACCTGCCCGGCGTGCGGTCACCGCAAGACTGAGACGATGCCGACGGATGCCGTCATTGCGGAGCGGTCCTCAGGCCCAGACCCGGCGATCGCTGCGTGTATTGCTCGTACGCGACGATGCCGTGTCCGCCGGTGCAGGTCGGTACTTGTAAACGACAGGGACTGCAGGCTATGCGGCCAGGGCCTGTTCCCGTTCGGCCTTCCAGTGCCAGGGGAGGAACTGGTACAAGCGGCCCTGCGGCATCCCGGCGATGCGGGCGAGCACGTCGGCGAGCCAGGCTTGGGGGTCGACATCGTTGAGCCTGGCGGTGCCGATCAGAGTGGACATGGCGGCTGTGCGAACGCCGCCGCGGTCGGATCCGGCGAACAGCCAGGACCGTCTTCCGAGACAAAGCGGTCGTAGCGCCCTCTCGGTGGCATTGTTCGGCAGGCAGATGCGACCGTCGTCGATGACGCGGGCGAAGCCGTCCCAGCGCTTCAGCAGAGACTGTCCAATATATTGTGTAAGTGAGTGCTGTGGGTCCAACACCTCTTATAGGAGGACCTGCGATGACGACACTGAGACCTGAGCTTCTGGATGAACTTCTGGCGGATTACGAGACGGCGGAGGACCTTCTGGGTGTTGTTCGGCGCGGCCCTTTGACCTTTCCGTTTGTAGTATTCACAACAGGCCAGCATACCTATCGGCGTCCAGTGACCAAGCCAGACAACATATGTGGGTGTTGACCGGCGTCCTAAATTGACGCCTTAGAAGCGAATGATATCAACAGCGTTGCGCGCCGATCACCGACGAGCACTTGCGCCAAACGACGTCTAATAGCAAATTTGTGAAGTCTGTACTAGTAATTTTACAAGTTCCTTAGTAGTAATTTCATGTGATGCCGTCGCGGGCGAGGCGCTTGCGGATGTGGCCGTTGATCTCGGTGCGCAACGCATGGCTCGGGGCCATCAGCCTGGGCTCTCGCCTCGCAATCTCTCGATCATACATCGCGCAGCGCCTGACGCTCCCGTTCTAGACTGCCGACTGCGACGGCGGAAGGAATGCCCATGGTAGGGTGCGCCCTGCGCAGCCTATTCACGTATCAGATGGGCGGTGATGTCCTTGAGAATTCTGCCATCGCGGAAGCGCTTGAAGACGACCGTCATGTCATCGCCTTTCACCGTGCGCTCATAGACCTGGAACTCGTAGCCGCCGTCTTCCGTGACGTGCATGCCGTAGACGAAGAGGGTCGGCCCTCGGATCGCAGCCCACATATACGGATCGCCCTGCAGAGGGTCGAGCGGCACCAACTTGCCGAACATCGTGCGGCGCATGCCGGCGGCATACAAAGGCCCCCGTTTGACCGCAATGAATTGAATCTTGAAACGATTTGTCTTCCGTTTGCCGCCGGCCTTCGGAATGCGCGTTGTCCAGTCCACCGAAAAGCCGCGCCCGGATTTCTCGATCGTGACAGAGACCTTACGGGTTTGGATGCCGGTGCCGGTTTCGACATTGGCTTCGCCGGCGAAAGCGCCGACGAACGGATCGATCGGTGCGGCCGAATACGCAGGCACCGCCAGGTTACCTGCCATGACCAAAAGGAAGGCGACGGTTAGGCGATACATGATCCAATCCACCGGTATCTCGTGAACGCGCCGGACCCGTCGACACGCGACCATCGGCAGTCTATACCGTACTGCGCTGCGGTGCCTATACAATTGCGTAGACCCACCCTCATGGTCGCGGCTACGGGACGGCGCGGTTCTTCCCTTGAACCAACGGCTCGGCGTTGGGCGAATCCGGGCGCTCACTCCTGCGCCGCCGGCAACCTGGCACCTGCTGGAAACTCCATCCGACCCTTCTGCAAGTTTTAGTCGGCTGGCCGGCGACCGTCCGGACCGGCAACGTCGGTGGCCCTTCGCAGACACAGCTTCTGCAACCGGCCCATCGCAGTTTTCCCCTCCATGCTGGCAAGTCCCCGAGAGCCCGAGTCCGCCCTTGTGTGTACCTGCACTTCAGTCAGGTAACGTCAATTGTTAGTAAGCCTGCGGTGAAGGCCGCGGCTTAAGTGGCGTGAGCGGGATGCCGGCGGGCTTTCCAGTTCCAGGGGAGAAGCTCTGGCAGCCGGGATTGCGGCAATTCGGCGATCCGGCCGAGGACATCGGCGAGCCAGGCCTGCGGGTCGATATCATTGAGTTTGGCGGTGCCGATGAGGGTGTACATGGCGGCGGTCCGCTCGCCGCCGCGGTCGGAACCGGCGAACAACCACGATTTTCGTCCCAGGGCCAAGGGCCTGAGTGCCCTCTCGGCGGCGTTGTTTGTCAGGCAGATCCGGCCGTCGTCGAGGAAACGGGCAAAGCCGTTCCAGCGCTTGAGCATGTAATCCATCGCCCTGGCCACGGCGGCGTGGCGCGACAGTCCGGCCCGCTCGGTGCGCATCCAGGCTTTGAGCTCGGCGACGAGCGGCGCGCTGCGCTCCCGGCGGGCCGTGAGGCGGCGCTCGGCGTTCTGGCCGTTGATCTCGCGCTCGATGTCGAACAGGGCGTCGATCCGCTTCACCGCCGCGAGCGCCAGCGGCGAGACCGGTGATGCTTGCCTGCCGCGCCGCTTGTTGGCAGCGATATCGGCGAGTTCGTAGAACTTCCTCCGACCGTGGGACCAGCACAGCGCTTCCGTCACGGGCGCCGGCGATCGGCCGGGATCGTAGAGCCGATTGTAGCCGGCATAGGCGTCGGCCTGCAGGATGCCGGCGAAGTTCCGCAGATGCTCGACCGGATGATCGCCCGAGCGGTCGCGGGAATAATGGAACAGCGCTGCCGGCGGGTCCGGACCGCCGAACGGTCCGTCGTCGCGGACATAGACCCAGGCTCGGCCGGTATCGGTCTTGCCCTTGGCCAGCACCGGCACGGGCGTGTCGTCGCCGTGCAGCCGCTCCGCCGCCAGCACATGGGCTTCGATCAGGTCGTGCAGCGGCTTCAGCGCCGCGGTGCAGGCGCCGACCTGGTCGGCCAGGGTCGACAGGCTGAGATCGACGCCTTCGCGGGTGTAGCGGTCGCGCTGCCGGTTGAGCGGCTGATGCTGCCCGAACTTCTCGAACACGATCATCGCCAGCAGGTTGGGACCGGCCCAGCCCCGCGGCAGGGCGTGGAACGGCGCCGGCGGCTGCGAGATCCTCTCGCAGTCCCGGCAGGCGAACTTCTCGCGCACCGTCTGGATGACCTTCCAGCGGCGCGGGACGACCTCAAGGGTCTCGGTGACCGCAAGCACCCGCGCCAGCGCCGAGGCGTCGACCATCCGGTCGACGATCACCCGGCAGCCGCCGGACAGCGCGATCTCGATCCGTCCTGTCTCCGGCGCGTCCGGCGCGCCGGTATCCCCGGAAGGCGTCGGCCTCTCCGGCGCACCGGCCGGTGCGGCGACTACCGGCAGAAACCCGCCGCCGGCCCCCTCGCGGAACTGCCGGCGCCAGGTGAACACCTGATTGGCATTGACGTCATGACGCCGGGCAACCACCGAGACCGAAGCCCCGGGCTCGTAGGTCTCCGCCACAATCCGGCGCTTCTTCGCCGCGCTCCAGCGACGGCGCGGGCGAGGGTTGGGAACCTGGCTGCCGCTTCCCGCAGCCGACTTCTCCGCATCAACCGACATCTACGATCGTGTCCACTTAGGTCTTCGTGGACACTTCCGAAGTGCCCACTTCAAGATCGTGGACACTCAGGCAATATCGACCAACCGTACAGGCGGCCCTCGGCGGAGGCTTACAATTGTTATGTGTCAGGGGGAAAGGGGTAGCGATTCCCTGCCGTTTGTCTTCGTGTGTGAAGATGGCGAAGAGGATTCGGTCCATGGAGGTTCTGTCCTAGAAGGTACCCATGGGCCGTGTCCGTCTGCGGACCTCCCGGAAGCGTCTTTCGATAGCGTTTGGAAACCGTTCGGTCACCGGGTGATGGAGGGGACGATGGCACAGAGCGAAGCGGGGAGAAGCCCGGCAGAACGCGGCGTTGGCATAGTCGTCCTCATCATCGTCACCCTTTGACCGAACGCTTCCAGCGTTTGTGGTTCTGACAAGCGTGGCGGCACTCCACTCCACGCCGCCGCACGGGTGGTGCTGACCAGTCGGCCGGAGGCGGATGTGACTGTCACGACGTCTACCCATTCCGGGGTCTCGGTGTCCCCGGCTTCGCACACCTTTGCCGCGCGTTCCGAGAACGACTGGAGGGAGCCGAAGGAGTTCACCGTAACCAGCGTTCGCCTCGGCGCGAAGGCCATCTCGCACATCCTGATCAGCGCGGACCGCAAGTATGCTTCCCTCTCGGGCACCGGATGGGACCCGTCCAGCAGGCTGCAATTTTACGTCGATGCGCCCTTGCCGACCCCGGCGCCGCCGATGGAGCGCTGCGCGTCACATCTGCCGTCCGACGCGGTGAGCGTGGCGGAGGTCGAGGGCTGGCGCGATGCGCACGCCCATGACGCCGCGCTCGTGCTGCGCTGGAATCGGGTGCTGGCCGGGCTCGGGGAAGAGGTCGGCGCGGGGGTCTCGCCGATGACGGTGACCGAGGCGACAGCGAACCAGGGCCGCTATATGCGGACCCGCTGGACGCGCGTGACGGTGACGCTGGAGGCGATTGCAGCCTGCACCGCCGGCGCAGCCCCGACGGTGTCGCTTTCCGCCTCAGGACGGGATGCCGGAGGGTCTGCTGGACCCGGGCGCGCGGCCGCTGGTCGCGATGGTCGGAGACGACGGCTCGGTCGAGGGGCTCCGCCTGTTGGGTGGCGGTCTGGTGCTCAAGGTCGAATACGGCGGCGGCCGTGCAGATTCTGCTGAGCGGCGTCGGGCGGTTTCCGCAGGATGGCGGGATCGCCATCAAGCACACGTTCGGGCTCAGGGCGCCGCTATCGGTGCAGCGCCTTCTCGACTTTTGGAGCGTGGCGGGTCGTCCGGCCCCTCGGAACGGGAAGGGTCGGGGGACGGGGTTCAGGAAATCGACAGGCTGGTGACGGTGCTGGAAGGCCTCGGGGCGGGCAAGAAGCCGCGCGGGGTCGCGGAGGACGTCTGGGGCAAGGAGGACGTGGCCAGGGTGTGGGCCTCCGACAGCTGGATGCGCTCCCAGGTGCGGCGCTGGATCCCGAAGGCGCAGGCGCTCGCCGACGGCGGCTGGCGCGATCTCGTGCCGCGCGTCCTGGCCGAGGAGTGATCGGGACATGCGGGGGAGCTTGCGAAGGAAAAAACCGGCACGCGGCGGCTACCGGCCCATCGCCCGCTTGAGAGACGTGGCGATGCGCCCGGAAGCGCCCTGCAGCGGATCGTCGGCGAGGTGAGCGTAGCGGGCGGTTGTCTGGGCAGGCCCAGGATCTTCCCCACCATGGACAGGCTCTCGCCGTCCATCGCCGCCTCCCAGGCAAACCTGTGACGCAGGTGATGGATGCACACGTCGTCGCGCGCCAGCGCCACTGCCTTGAGCGAGGGAATGGTGTTACGCTCGCAAGCGTTCCGCCAAGCCGTTGAGCGCCGCACATGTGGGCGGCGCGGTCGAGAACACTTTCATGGCACGGCACCATTGACGGCGTTGTTGATCGATGCCCACACAGGCATGTAATTCGGAGTAGCGATCGTTCAATATCATGCCTCACGGGGTCCGGAACGAGGGTCCGGGCAGAAGAGGAGGAGACAAATGAGAATCCTGGCAATTGCAGTCACCGCGCTTGCCGCGGCCATCGCACCTTCTCTCGCCTCGGCCGCCGACATGGCGGCCGCCGACATCGTCAACACCGACGGCGCGGTCATCGGCAAGGCCACTTTCGAGCAGACGCCCACCGGCGTGCTCATTTCCGTCGACGCGGCCGGCCTGCCGCCCGGCGGCCACGGCATTCACCTGCACGCCGTCGGCTCGTGCACGCCAAACTTCAAGGCGGCGACGGGCCATATCAATCCGGGCAAGGCCAGGCACGGCCTGCGCAACCCCAAAGGACCGGACAACGGCGATCTGCCCAACCTGTTCGCCGCCGCCGACGGAACGGCGAAGGCCGAGTTCTTCACTACCCTGGTCTCGGTGTCGGGCGGCGACATGCCCGCCCTCCTCGACGGGGATGGATCGGCGGTCATCATTCACGAGCACCCCGACGATCACATGTCCCAGCCCATTGGCGGTTCCGGCGGGCGCATTGGCTGTGGCATCATCGGCAAGATGTAGCCCGGCACCGACGTCCGAAATCGCTCCGCATGGGTGGAGCCAGAATAGCTGCTATGGCAGTAGCTCGGACAGCCCGGCGAGTGCGGCGGCCTATGCGGCGACGCATGTGGATCTGACGCCGCTGGCCGACCACGCCGCGAACACGGTCGAGGCGGGCGTGCAGGGCGGGACGCTGACGGCGTTGTCGAGCGGCATGCCGAGCGCGGTCGTCGAACTGGAGGCAACCGGAGAGACCGTCATCGAGGTGAAGGCGACGCCCCGGACCGGCGGCGGCGCGGCGCAGACTTGGGCGGTGACCGTCAGGCGGGCGGCGGGCACGGAGCGGGCGACGCTGGCCGGGCGGGCATTGCCGGGATGGCGGCCCCGGAGCGGAGCGGGGCCGCAACCGGCATCGGAACCGGCGGCCGGCCGGCCGGGACGGCCGGGCGCTTGGGTGCCTCCCGGTCCCGGCTTTCCCGACAGGCGGAGCCGCGGTCAATGAAGCACACGCCGTATGAGTTTCGTTGGCTGCTCCTGTGGTTTGCCCTGATGCTGGCGCTGCTGTGGGGCGGCGCGGCCGTCGTCCTGGTGTCCGCCCGCCCAGCCCACGCCCACATGACAAGCGAATGCGCCACTGCGATCCTGATGCACCAGGTCTCCGTTACGGCCGAGTTCGTCGCCAAGCATCGCGAGATCGATCACCGCAGGCCGTCGAACCTGGAAGCGTTGCGCAAAGAGATGGAGCGCCAGGGCAGGAATGTCCGTCGAGCGTGTGTCGATCGCCGGCGCCATAGCGCAAGGAGGTAGGCCAGGACGTTGAATTTAGGCGCATCGAACGGCTTGTTCGCGGGCCCAACCGGCATTCCGGACGACACAATTGCCGATCGGCTTTTCCCAACGGGTCGAACGCGGATGCCACGCATCGTGCGGTCGGGCCATGCGGGACTGTGTACAAGCGACAACGCCAGGCGAGGCGACGGTAGCTGCCGGTCAGCAGCGCAGTGGAAGGGTGGTTTCCCGCAGAATGTCCGCAAAGGTCTGGCTTACCAGCGTCGGCGTTACGCCGCGTCGGGTCACCAACTCCATCTTTGTGTTGAGGCCGTAGGTTTCGGGCAGGATGCTGCGCATACGCCCGCTCTCCACCCACCTTTCGGCGTATGAGACGGGCAGGTAGCCGATGTGCCAGCCCGACAGAATGAGGAACGCAACGCCCTCAATCTGACGTGCCGTAGCGGTCGACGGCAGATCTCCGGTGAGCGGCGCAACCTGCCGCTCGGACAGGTAAGCGCGGTGGGCGAGATCGGCCGCCTCCAGGTCGTCGCGGTCGAGCCCGTGCGGAGCCCGGTTGAAGAGTTCATGGCTCGCCCCGGAATAGAGTTCCACCGGATCGTCGTAGAGCATCTCGTAGATCAGGCCGGGACGGCGCTGATGGAAGACGCCGATCCCCAGGTTGACCCGGTTTTCCAGAACGGCGCGCTCTATCTCGTCGGGCGCCAGCGTATGGAGGTCGATGTGGACCTGCCGAGCCCTGCTCCTGAAGGCCTGGAGCACGTCGGCCAGCGGAAAGCAACGCTCGGTGGCCCAGTTGTCGATCGCCGCGATCGAGAGATCGCCGATCAGTTCGCCGCGCAAGGCGCCGACCGTGGTGCGGAAACTCTCCAGCGCAGTCTCGAGGTGCTGGCATGCCTCGTAGACCGTGCGCCCCTTGTCCGTCAGGCGGAAGCCCGCCCGCCCGCGTTGGCAAAGACGCATGCCGAGGCGCTTTTCCAGATCGCCGATCTGGCGGCTGATGGTCGACTGGCCGACATTCAGCGCAACCTGCGCTGCGGCGAACCCTCCGCATTCCGCTACCGTCATGAAGACGGCGAGCATGTGGAGGTCCGCCTTGTGGAGACGCGGGATCGTTGTTGCGCCGGGCGGCGCGTTACTTGATCGATTTGGCATCTTAGCATTCTATGATTGATGTTTATTCAATCTGAAATCGCCCCTACCGTCAACCGTACGCCAAAGCGACCGCGGCTGAGCCAACACAGTGGCTTGACGCGAAATCGGGCGGGGCAGCCAACGACGATGCGCTCAAGCACGCGATCGGTGTCAGGTTCGGGGCGCGCTGGTTGTGTGTCGGGTGGCGCGAAGTTCTGCCGTCCGCCGGCCGTCGAACGCACCGTTGTCAGATCGGTCTGAAGCTGATGCATCCGATAATTTTCGTCACCAATCCGTTCAACCGAAGGAGAGTAGGATGAGGATACTCAATTGGCGTCGTAGCCTGTGTGCAGCCCTGCTATTTGCCGGTGTGTCGTCCGCCCAGGCGGCCGATGTCGTCGTCGGCGTCCCTAACTGGCCGTCGGCGGCGGCCACCGCAAACATCCTCAAAGTGGTGCTGGAGGACAATCTCGGGCTCGAAGTGGAGCTCCAGAACGGCACGAATCCGGTCATCTTCGAGGCGATGGATTCCGGCAGCATGCATGTGCATCCGGAAGTCTGGCTGCCGAACCAGACCAACCTGCACAACAAGTTCGTCAAGTCCAAGGGCACGGTCAGGATGAGCCCGAACGGCGTGCCCTCGTTTCAGGGCATGTGCGTGACGAAGGCGACTGCGAAGCGGACCGGCATTACCAAGGTGGCCGATCTAGCCGATCCCGATATGGCGAAGAACTTCGATACCAACGGCGACGGCCGGGGCGAAGTCTGGGTCGGAGCGTCGGGCTGGGCCTCGACCAATATCGAGAAGATCCGGGCCAAGAGCTACGGCTACGACGAGACCATGGAGCTGCTGGAAATGGACGAGGCATTGGCGATGGCCAATGTCGACTCAGCCGTCGCGAAGAACGCCAATCACGTCTTCTACTGCTACACGCCCAACCACATGTTCGCGCTGCACGACCTGGTGATCCTGAAGGAACCCAAATACGACGCGTCCAAGTGGAAGATCATTCAGCCGACCGACGATCCGCAATGGCTGGAGAAATCGAGCGCGCCGGTCGCTTGGGACCTCGCCTATCTGCATGTGCACTACGCGGCGTCCCTGGAAAAGAAACATCCGGAAGCCGCGGCCCTGTTGAGCAAGGTCAAGCTGACTACCGACTTGGTCTCCCGCATGACCTTCGCCCTCGTCGTCAAGAAAATGAGCGCGGCCGACTACGCCAAGCAGTGGGCCAAGGAAAACGCGAAGCTCGTGGATTCCTGGTTGAAATAGTCCATGGAAATTCGATGCGCCCCCACCGTTCATGTCGGTCTGGCTTGTGCGGACGGTTCGTCGGAGTGCCCGGGCCGGCAATGAGCGGTCAACTCCGCGCGGGCGACGGTGCGTGAATTGGGCGATGCCGCGGCATCGCCCCTTCTCTTTGCCGGCAAAGGCTTCCTCGACGGTCCGGTCAGACCTCGTCCCGGTAGAGCGCCTGACTCAGGCAATGGACGCCGCCGCCGCCTAGCGTGAACATGGACATATCCGGATCGAAAACCTCGAAGCCCATGGCCCGCATTCGGGCGTTCAGATCTTCCGCCCCGCGCATCGACAAGACCCGGTCGTTGCCGAGCGCGACCAAGTTGACACCGAGATTCCTGGCTTCCGCATAGCTGACGTCGACGAACTCGAAGCCGCGCCCGCGCAGCAATGCCACCAGCCAGTCCTCCAGCGCGTCGACGCAGGCCACGAGCAATTTTGGCGCAAGCGGCACCACCAGGCCGTCCATATGGATGAACTCCCGCGAGATCGGCGCGACGACTGCCTCCCATCCCTGCGCCCGCACCCATTGCGCAACCTGCTCAGAGCCCTCGCGTTCGGACCGCTCGCCGCTGTAGCCGATCAGGACGAAGCCCGGCTCCAGGATGTTGAAATCGCCGCCCTCGAAATGGCCGGCGGTGGTGTAGCGCCAGATCGGAATGTCGTTGTCTTGGTAGAAGCGGATGGCGGTCACATAGTCGGCGCGCCGGCTCTTGAGTTGCATGTGGCAGATAATGGCTCCCCAGGGCGTCATGGCGCTCGAATCGCGCGCGAAGAAGTTGCGATGCAGAACCTCGTCGGCGTCCAGATAGTGGCAGTTGACCCCGTTCGACTCGAAGATCGAGACCATCTCGGCATGTTGCGACATAGCCGTCTGCAAGTTGAATTGGACGCCGGTGCGCTCCTGGTTGTTCAGTGTCCGCATCGTGATCGGGCCGGCGTCGATCCAGCGGTAGAATGCCGGTGTGCCGAGAAGGACGTCCCTGAGCGGCCCGTAGTCGTTCGGGATGCCCCATCGGCGCGGCGTCGAAGCGGTGCTGGTCATGTGCATTCCGTCCTGGAGTCGACGATCACCGTGAATACATCATCCATCCGGCAATTCCAGAAAAAGCGAACGACAGACCGGCCGCGCCCCGCCAAGAGGCGATTCGGCCCGGACGGAGTAAACCCGATTGACTGAACCTGTCATCAGATTGGACGGCGTGTGGAAGATTTTCGGCACGCGCGCAGGGGAAGCAATGCAGGCCATCGCGCAGGACGGCCTCACCAAGGCGCAGGTGCTCGAAGAGTTCGGATGCGTGGTCGGCATCGCGGATTGCTCCTTCGACGTTCCGCGCGGCGAGATCTTTTGCGTCATGGGACTGTCGGGCTCGGGAAAGTCGACGATGGTTCGTCATATCAACCGGCTGATCGAGCCGACGTCCGGCCGCATCGAAGTGCTCGGAAGGGATGTGCTGGCGCTTGGAGAAGGCGAATTGCGGAAGTTGCGCGCCGCCCAGATCGGCATGGTGTTCCAGCACATGGCGCTGTTTCCGCACCGCACGGTCCGGGACAACGTCGCCTTCCCGCTGCAGGTGCAGGGCGAGCCGAAATCGACGCGGTGGGAAGTCTCCCAACGCTGCCTCAGCCTGGTCAATCTGGACGGTTACGAGGACCGCTTTCCGAGCGAACTGTCGGGCGGCATGCAGCAGCGGGTCGGCCTCGCCCGGGCGCTCGCGTCGGACCCCGAGATCCTGTTGATGGACGAGCCGTTCTCCGCCCTGGACCCGCTGATCCGGCGGCAGCTTCAGGAGCAGTTCATGGCGCTGTCGGCCGAGTTGAACAAGACCACGGTGTTCATCACCCACGATCTCGACGAGGCGATCCGCATCGGCAGCCGGATCGCGATCATGAAGGACGGCCGGATCGTGCAGATCGGCACGCCCGAGGAGATCGTCACCAACCCGATCGACGATTATGTGCGCGATTTCGTGGAGGGCATTTCCACGCTGAAGCTGATCTTCGCCCACACCGTCATGGAGCGGATCGAGTCGTACCGACCGCGTCCGGGCGAAGATTTGAGCCGGGCCCCGAGGGCGCCGCACGATATCGACCTCAGCGGACTCATCGACATTTCGACCACGACCGATCAGCCCATCGTCATCGCTGAAGGCGGCAGGGACGTGGGCGTGATCGACAAGGCTACGCTGCTCAAGGGAATCAAGGGCGGGGACAACTGATGCAACAGACCGAAAATCGCGAAAGGCCGGGCCGGCTCGCCAGCTCGGTCGGCGAATTCGTCGTCACCCGGCAAGGGTACTACAGCCGGGAGTTCGGGAAGATCCAGTCGGCCACCCGCTTCCCCTGGTCCTGGAATACGGCGGCCGCGCTGGCCGGCCCCTTCTGGGGAGCTTCCCGCGGCCTGTGGGGGTTCTTCTGGATGTTTCTGGTGCTGGAGGCGCTCGCCTTCGTCCAGATCGGCAGGGGCTGGTGGGGCGATCTCGGCGCGGACAAGCTTGCCCGGCTGGACCGGCTCACCCTCAAGTCCGACGAATTCATGGCAAAGTACGAGGCCGCGAAGCTCGCCGGCGATCCCGACGCCGCTTCGTTCCTGAACCGCGCGGAGAATCTGAAGAAGATCGCCGTCCGCGTCGCCGAGGAGGCGGCGCTTGCGGCCGAGGGCGCGACGACGTTTCTGCTCGTCGGCCTCGCTCTGCTGGCCGGCCTGCGCCTCGTGCAGGGTTTCTACGCCAACACGCGCTACGAGAAGCAGTATTTGAACTGGCGCGCGAATCCCGCCGGAACGGTCGCAGGCATAAGCTGGACCAGGGCCGGCCTTGCCGGCCTTCTGTGGCTGGCCATCGTGCCGCTCACGCTCTACCGCTTCACGGTCGGCAAGATCGATCCGGCGCTCGAACCCTACATCGCCGGCCTTCCGATTCAGAAAAAGCTCTATTACGCACCCGTGTCGGACTGGCTGGACGCAGGATTCGACTGGCTGTCGATCGAGGGCGCAGGCGTCTTCAACAGTGTCGTCACGGCAATCAGGACGATTCTGGACGGCCTGGAAACGGTGCTGGTCGACGCGCCGTGGCCGGTGGTCATGACGGTCATTATCGTCGTTGCGTGGCGCCTGGCGGGTCCGCGGGTCGCAGTGTTTACCGCCGCCGCGCTCGCCTACCTGGCCCTGTTCGGCCTGTGGGAGACCAGCATGGTGACGGTAGCCCTGCTCGGCGCCGCCGCCTTCCTGTGCGTGTTGTTCGGAATTCCGCTCGGCATCTGGTTCGGCAAGAACCAGAGGGCCTATAACGCCGCCCTGCCGGTGCTGGATTTCATGCAGACGATGCCGGCGTTCGTCTACCTGATCCCGATCATCGCCTTCTTCGGCACCGGCAAGCCGCCGGGTGTGCTGGCGACGCTCGTGTTCGGGATGCCGCCGGTCATACGCCTCACGGCGCTCGGGATTCGCGGCGTGCCGGAAAATATCAAGGAAGGCGCAACCGCGTTCGGCTGCACCCGGTGGACCCTGCTCAAGGATATCGAGATTCCGCTCGCCATGCCGTCGATCATGACCGGGGTCAACCAGACCATCCTGATGTGCCTGTCGATGGTGGTGATTGCGTCGCTGATCGGCGCCAAGGGCCTGGGCCAGGACGTGCTTATCGCGCTCCAGTACGCGGCCAAGGGCCAGGGGATGCTGGCCGGCCTCGCCATCCTGTTCTGCGCCATGGTGATCGACCGCATCGTCCAGGGACACTACAAGCGCTCGACCGCGCGCCAGCAGCCCGGACGTTAGTCCGTCCGGACGCTATCGCCCGAAGCCGTCCGCGATCAGGCTGACGATCTCGAACATGATGGCCGCCGCCGTGTGCGCCGTGATCTGGTTCGGGTGATCCTTGGTCGGCATCAGGCATACGACATCGCCGCCGATCACGTTCTTGCCGCGCACGCAGCGCAGGAGCCGCATGACCTCGTCGACCTTGAAGCCTTCGCAGCCGGCCTCGAGGTTGGCGACCGCCGGCGCCACGGTCGGGTCGAGGCAATCCAGATCGAACGTGATGTAGAGAGGCGCATCGCCGATCCGCTCGTCGATGAGGGCCATGGTTCGATCCGGACCGATCTCGCGGTAGCGATCCATCGTAACCACCTCGTAGCCCAGCTCTTCGCTCGGCTTGCGCCAATCGAGGGTGCGGGGATTGCCGCGCATGCCGATCTGCACGCTGTGGCCGGCATCGATATATCCGTCGCGCACGAGATAGGCCGCCCAGTGGGCGGCGGACTTCACCGCCCCGAGAAAATGCGGAACCTGCTCGTAGGCGTCGGTATGGGCGTCGAAGTGCAGAAACACCGCCTTTTCCCCGCCGGTCAGACGCGCGCCCTCGCCGGCGATGGCCTGGATGATCCCGCCGGTGACGGAGTGATCCCCGCCGACCGAGACCGGCCGCACCCCGGCCGCGTCGATCGCCCGGTAGAACTCGGCGATACGCTCGATGCAGGCCTCGTTGTCGTTGGCCTCGGGCAACGGCACGTCCCCCATGTCGCGGATGCGCGCGCGCTCCCAGGGATCGATCCCGAATTCCATGTGCACACGCCGGGCCATCGCCGATACCCCGCGCACGGCCCTGGGGCCGAGATGCTGGTCGCGCTCCGTGGTTCCGTTGCCGGTCGAGTGCGGTACCCCGACGAGGGCGATGTCGCAGTTGCCCGGATCCCGCTCGATGGGGCAGCGAAAGAACGTTGCGATGTCCCACCAGTAGAGGCTTTGCAGCATGAGTTCATCGGTGCTCGTCAGCCCGGTTGCGGCCATCTGTCATTTCCGTTTCGATAGGGGGAACTTGAACGGGATTACAGTACTGCTTGGCGGGTCCGGGCGATAGACCGGCCACCGGACCCTGTCGTCGGTGCGCCGGTTCTCGGCTCTACCGGTTTGTTCGCCTAACCCCTCCCGCGGGAGGGCGGCAAACCGTGTGCGGCCCGGTAACCTTGCACCGGACGCATGGACGGGACGCCCGGAGCGAACCGGGTCGAGGCGCAGGGTTGTCGTGAAACAGAGGGGGACAAAAATGGCTGAGGTGGTCGCTTCCTTCTTCGCCGCTGCAGGAATGGGAAAGCTGCGTTGCAAAACCTGCATTGACAGAAAGGGGAGAGGCTGAGCTGGTGTCGTTGCAGAAACACTCCGGCACACCGGGTAGCAACCTGCTGCGGACATTGGTGCTGGCGGTCGGGCTTCTTGGCCTTTCCGCGGTGATCGTTCCTGCAGCGGCTGCGCAGCCCTTCGCATGTACCGCGGGCGAACGCCCGCTCCGCTTCGGCTTCTATACGCATTTCGAGCCCGTGAGCTATAGCGATAGCCGGACTCCCGGCTCCGCCGGCTTCGACACCCATCGCGGGTACGAGGCCGATCTCCTGAGTGCCCTGGAAGCCATTGAAGGAGCGAAGCTCGCTTTCTCGAGGCGGGGAATCGCAGTCTGGAATGGTATCTGGCTGCTCCCGGCCGGGTCCGAATTCGACATCGTCGGCGGCGGCATCACGATCCTCGAATCGCGCACCCGTGCCGCGGACGGTAAAGCCGCCGTCGTGTTCACCGCCGGCCACATCGCGTTCCGGCAGTCGCTGCTGGTGCGCAAGGAGGACGCGAACCGCCTCGCACGCCACGGAAAGCTCAGCGGTGTGGACCGGGTCGGCGTGCTCGCAGGGACGACCGGGGAGGCGCGCCTTCTGGAAATCACCGGAATCGCCGGCGCGGCCGGGGTGCTGGCCGTCGGCACGAGGGTGGTCACGCCCCGGGGCAGGGTCGTCGCCGACGGCGGCGCGGGTTACGTCATCGCCGCCGCGGGCGCGTCCCCGTCCCTCGCGGGGCGCCGGCAGATCCGGCCGGCATCCGCCGGGTTGCCCACGGTGATCGTCTTCACGGACGACGCGGAGATGGTGGAAGCGCTGGCGGACGGTCGGATCGACGCGGTCGCCAGGGGAGAGGTCGGGAACCGGGCCGCCGCGCGAGAGCATGGCAACGCTTTCGCGGTCACTGCTCTCGACGCCCGGGCCGAAACCGGCGGGTTCGCGCTGGCTGCAAGGAACGCCGCGCTCGCGGCCTGCCTCGACCGCCACATCGGCTGGCTGACTGACGGCGGACGGATCGGATACTCGGAATGGTTCGGCGATGCCTCGGTGTTCATGCAGCGGGCGCGGCAGGCGGCGGTGGGAAAGCGGTAGCCGAGAAGGAAGGCTGCCACATCGGGTCCGCCTGTCCCGGCCTCTGTGCCGGGAGGGCAGGTTGTCCACATCGGGTCCGGCGCCGTGCTCCAGCATGGTGAGGCGGGAGTCGAACATGGTGCCCCGCCTTGCGTAGGCGCGGCCTAGCCGTGGTGAAGAAACTGCGCGCCGGCGGGTCGTCGATGGTCAAGCTGCTCAACAACGTCCGGACAGGCGTCGTCCAGCTCGACCGGCTCCGCACGGGCCCTGGCGGCCAACGCCGCCGCCCGAGTGCGCTTCACCGTAAGACCGTATGTCCTTCTGGCCGCGGTGGTGAAGCGCACGCTGCGGCGGGATCCGTTCACCGGCACGGTCTTCGTCTTCCGGGCCAAGCGGGCCGACCGGCTGAAGCAGATCTTCTGGGACGGCGCCGGCTTGGCGATGATCTACAGGCGGCTGGAGAAGCAGGGCTTCGCCTGGCCGGCGGCGCGCGACGGCACGATGCACCTGGACCATGCCCGGTTCGAGGCCTTGTTCGCCGGCCTGGACTGGCGCCAGGTGCGGGCGCTGTCGGTGCGGCGGCCGGCTGAGGCGGAGTGACTCACCCGGCCGATCGGGGCAGCGTCCGGGCGTCACCACCGCGGCCAGGCCGTCATGGCCCTTGTTCGAATCGACGGACGTCGCCGACTTACACCATGAAGGTGACCGCCGCGATCAGTCTGACACCGCGCAGCGCCTGAAAGCGTTCCACCGCCGGCGCGAGCGACCAGTCGAGGAGAGCGTCCTCGATTGCTCGTTCGAGCCTGGCCGCCCGCTGGCGGCACTGCGTCTCGGCGATATTCATCTCGTGCAGCACGACCTTGTGTGCAGGTCAGCCGAAGCTGAGGTCGTGGAGCCATTTGAAGAATCTGGAGCACCATGCCTGCTTGCCCGGATAGATCTTGCCATGGCGCAGCAGGAACGAGCGGATTTCCTGGCGCTTGCGCGTGCGACCCTTGACCGCCGCCCCGCGGGCGCGCACGAGATCGCGAACCGCCCCGTCACGAGCCAGCCGCAGATGGAGATACGGCCTTACGGTTTATTGGTCGTCATCTTGATTCGCTCAATGGCGTCTGGCCCCGAACGCCCCGACGATCCCGCTGCGCTCGAAGATGCCGGCGGTCTCGGTGTGGCCGGGTCCATATATGCCGCCCTCGATGCGGTTCCCCTTACTGCCGGCAGCGTAGGTCCCGGCGCTGGACACAGGAATGCCGAGGAAGCGGAAACCGGTTACCGAATGCGCCTTGCGTCGATCCAGATTAACTATATTTGAGAATTCCGCATCAATCAGGTTGCCGGCTGTTCTGTAGGTGAGTGTAGTGTCGCCTTGCAGAATATTGCCCTTGTCGGCACCTTGCTGTGGCGTGCCGGTCATCAGCCCGCGCCAGCTCGCCACCACGTCCGGTCGGGAGCCGGTCAGCTGGCCGCCGGCGACGCCGAACCTGCCGCTGCCGCGGATCGTGATGCCGGCGGTAGTCGCAGAGGCACGCTGCTCCCAAACCCCAAATGCGCTGTGGCTCAACCAGGCGCCGTAGCCCCTGTAATCGGAGCTCCGGAATTCCAGCATGGTGATACCGTACTTTGTGAGAACGGCCGTCCCACCCGTGGTGGCGACGATTTCTTCATTACTTACCGATAGACGAATGCCGCTTGTCCGTTCTGTCCAGGTACACGACGTACCCGAGCAGGATGCTTCAACCTCATAGGTAGGAATCAGATTATGATTCGTGTCTCCGTAGAGTGTTGAAACGATCAAGGAATCGGTGCGCGCAATTATGCCGGGAGTGCGGGCCTCCAGGTCGCTTGAACTCTCGACCGGAGCAGTGGCAGCGGTCAGCGTAGCTGTGGCTGGGCGATCCAGGCCGCCAGTCTGCGACGATGACCCAGACCCACCGCCGCCACCGCAAGCTGCGAGCAGGATTGTCGCCGTGGTTGCGGCCAGGATACGAAGTGTCATTGATACCTCCTGCAAACTGTGGTGCGCTGACTACCCTTCCGGGCTAGGTATAGGCTCCAGGACCAGGTCGTTGCGCGGCTCGCAATGCGCCTCCGCGCCGTCGAGCGCGGTTTCTGCGAGTGGCTGGCGCGCGCCAGCAATCCTTCACGCGCGGTGACCTTCTTGGTCGGCGCAAAGCGCAGGTCGGCATCACAATCCGTGGGCGGGGGCTTCGGCGTCAACGCAATCGACGCTGCAAAACAAATGCGCAGAGAGCCTCCAATCTACAGCCTTTCGCTCAGCCGGACAACTGGCGCTTACTTCGCCCGGCAATCACATCCAGGGTCTGCTCTGTCGGATCGTCCGCTGAATTCAACGGCCCTTGTGCCTCGTGAAGAGCATTCTCCCTGCCCGGCGGGCAGGCGGGACATCTCCCTCTCATGCGCGCGATTGCAACAGTTTTGGCGTTAACCGAGGTCGATGCAATACATGGCAACAGTATAGCGTGCCGCGACGAGATCGGATGCTCAACCAACGGCGCTGTCGTCGCTGAAGGGTTGGTTCCGGTGTCATTCGGCGTGAAATATTGACCCCAACGACAATCCAGATTCGTAGAAGGGGACGCCGAATGCCGACGAACGGGCGTCCAAGCATGAGTCCGCAACGTTTGCTGCTCGATGTCATGGCGGGTTCTCGAGCTTGCATTCCCCGTTTATGCGCGGGCAGCCGTGCGCGATCTTCCTACCCGCCGCCGAAGGTCATGCGGCGGATGACCCCGAAGACGCTGCAAACTTCTGTGTATGTTGTGCGTTCGATCGACCATGATCGCGGACGGTTCCGCTGGATCCTGCCGCCTGGAGGCTCCGGGCGCCCGGCGTCAGCGCCGAGAGCACCAGGATATCGAACACGGCGGCAGCGGCTGCGCAGGTGCGCGCATTCCACTGAATTCCCGCAGCTGGGCGATCCCGGCTCCGGCGTCCCGGAGGCCGGCGTGCCGGCGCTCAACCCGGCCCGCGTTCAGCGTGAGCAGGCACAGGAGATCGAACTCCGTGGCGGTGATCCCGGCGCTGGTGGGTCAGAAGAAGGAGGCTGCCGTCGCGGTGCGCAACGCCTCGGGACGCCGACGTCGGCGAAGCTGGGCAAATGGCTGGCTGGCGCGAAGGACGGTCTGCAAGCGAGGCCACTTCGCGGATGGCGATCGACCGCCGCGGTGCCGAGGGGATAACTGCCGGCCATGAGCGATGTTGACCCGGAAATCTATCGCCTGCGGGACCTGCTGGACGCCATACCGTCCGAGTGGAAGGGCATGAATGTCGTGGAACTGGACGGCTATGTCGCGGCCCTGATCGTCTGCCCGCATACGATCCCGCCGTCCGAATGGCTTCCAGGGGTCTGGGGCTCGCATATCGGCTTCGAGG
>Ga0209543_1000283_pt1 | contig 70545 bp, 43 predicted proteins | sample MesohylFT_FD_187296 | JGI IMG/M metagenome (GOLD analysis project Ga0209543, IMG submission 187296) | Host-associated microbial community of the marine sponge Aplysina aerophoba from Gulf of Piran - sponge mesohyl, lysed by freeze-thaw... | ecosystem: Host-associated > Porifera > Sponge >...
TCGATAAGTTCTTGACGCTCAGTTGCACTCAGTTCAAGTTTATGGTGTTTTGCCATGATAAAATACCTCCTTACACAACAGTATAACACAAAAATAAAAATTACCGATTTAATAAATTAATCTTCATTTAGATTGTGCCGAACCACATTCAGCACCAGCGGTGCGAAAGGTATATAGCAACAAATTGAAAAATCAATACCGACTAATCAATCTCCGCAGGTATTTGCCTGTGGTAGCATTCCAAATGTGGACTTCTTGTGAATTGACACTTGCGAACGTCAAACCATTTGGACTGAACGCAACCGTGTGTAGTCCAACACCGCCCTGCATTTCACTTACATTTTTGAACTCGCCGAGGTATTCTCCGGTCTCCGCATCCCAGCGATCGATATTTGAAAAAAATCCACTTATGATGGTTTTACCATCCGGACTATATGCCACACCACCGTTGAATATACGTTCTGGCATCAGTTTTCGAAGAGGTTGACCCGTTTTCACATCCCACGTATGAATCATCCCTAACAAACCCTGACATGCACTAATAGCTCTACCATCTGGACTGAAAGCAATACCTTTTTGTATTATCTTACGGTTGTGTATTGCGAGCTTTTTATGTTGTTCTCCCGTATTCATATCCCACAGACGGATGGTTCTATCATCACTTCTACTTGCGAGAAGGTTGCCATCAGGACTAAACAGCACGTCCCAGACTTTATCGCTATGTCCATATAGTGTCCGTATGTTTTCACCAGTATCGGTATCCCACAGACGTATACTGTTGTTGTCCCAACCTACACTCGCAAGCATTTTACCATCCGGACTAAACGAGAGACACCACGCGTAATATCCTGTGTAGGTTAGGTGTATCTGTCCTGTAGTCAGATCATACAGATGTATGTTTTTGTCTGCCCCCCAACTACCTGTTGCGAGTATCTTACCATCTGGATGAAACTCAACACTACAGACACTGTCCGATTGCGTCTTGAATTGGTGTAGTTCAACACCCGTCAAAACATTGTAGACCAATGCACCTTCAGTATCAGTGGCTACAGCAAGCATTGTGCCATCAGGTGAATATGCTATGTCTTTGATGTTAAGTTTGCCTTTCCCGTGGCGGGTTGGTTCGTATTCTATAGTATAATGTGGTGTAGAAGATTGTGCGAGGGCAATGGTCATTAGTGTGAGTGCTATGCACAGCGTTGTTATGATGTATCCGCATCTGTTTTTCATTGTGTGTTCTCCTTTCTTGTTTGGATTTGTATTTACAGAAAACCTATAGGTCGGACTTCGCACGCCCACTCCCATTTCTTGTAGGAGCGACCCGGGGAATCATGCAGAATACCACACGCGTATTCTGCCAACGGCATTCATACCGTTGATTTGGACAAATGCCTAAATGGCATTCATACCCGCCAAATGCCACACGGGGAATGCCAATAGGCATTCATACCGTTGATTTGGCGCATTTGGCGTTGATTTGGGGGAATGCTATATAGCATTCATACCGTTGATTTCTTGATTTGGTAAATCCTGAAATCCTGAAAATCCTGGTTCAGACAACTCTTTTCAGCGTATTCTGCGTCCTCTGCGACTTCTGTGATTCTGACATTCCCCTCTTCCTTCTGTGTCTTCTGTGTTCTCTGTGCCTTCTGTGATTCTGACAATAATCAGCAATGCAGACAAAAGACAACTACTTCAATATCAACATCTTTCGCGTAGCAGAGAAATCATCTGTGGTGAACTTGTAGAAATAGATACCTGTCGCAACCTTTTCGCTGTCGTTATTACGACCATCCCAATAGAACGCACGACCCCGATCACGATACACACCCGCAGGTTGTTGATCTAAACGGAAATCTCGCACCACGACACCATGCACGTCGTATATTGTCAAGGAAACATCCGATGACGTAGAAAGTTGATACGGTATCCACGTCTCAGGATTGAAAGGATTGGGAAAGTTCTGATAAACAGCGGTCGTCTTGACCTTGCCCCAGGTAGTGAACTGCTTATCAGTCGGTTCAACGGTGAGGGGTTGCGTGTAGGCAGCGGTATTCCACAGCAAGATAGTGCCGTCCCAACTACCACTTGCCAACGTTTTGCCATCACGACTAAAAGCGAGGCTATACACTAAATGCGTATGTCCGGAGAACATGTGGAGGTGTTCCTTCGTAGCAGCATCCCATAAACTTATTGTCCCATTGGAAGTAGCACCTGCGATGATACTCCCATCACGACTGAACGTCACACTATAGATAAAATTTGGATTATCGGTAAGGGTATGCGTATTTTGCCCTGTGACTGGGTTCCATAGCCGAACAGCCCTGTCCGCGCCGGCACTTGCAAGAGTCTTACCATCAGGACTGAACGCGACACCTGTGACAACATGCTTATGATCTTGAAAAACGTGGGTGCGTTCCCGTGTGGCAACATTCCAAAGCATAACGACCCTGTCGGAACTACCACTTGCAAGGGTCTTTCCATCCATACCGAACGCGACACTATTGACTTTGGCAGAATGTCCCCAAAGGACGTCAATCTGTTCACCTTTTTCCACATCCCATAACCTGACAGATCTGTCATCACCGCCGCTTGCGAGGGTCTTGCCATCGGGACTGAAGGCTACGGTATAAACATAATTGGTATGTCCTGTAAACATTTTGATCTGTTCACCTGTCTCTGCGTCCAATAGATGGACAGATTTGTCGTGGCTTCCTGTCGCGATAGTTTTGCCGTCCGGACTATATGTGACAGCATTGGGACATTTATCATACCCCGCGAAGGTGTTTGAATATTCACCTGTGGCAATATCCAATAGATTGACGGATGTGTTCCATCTTGCAACTGCCAACGTGTTGTTATCCTGACCGAAAGCGACACCAAATACCCGTCCCGTATATCCTGTTATTCTGTGGCGGAGTTCACCTGTTTCTGCATCCCAGAGACGGACTGTCCCACCCTTACTTGCGATCATTTCTCCATTTGGGCTGATAAGTACCTGATTGACATTACCACTATGCGTGAGGGTATGTCGATGTTCCCGTGCTTCAATATCCCATATACGGGCTGTTTCGTCCCTGCTTCCACTGACGATTGTTTTGCTATCAGAACTGATTGCTAAGGTGCGGACAATATCCGTATGTCCTTCAAAGGTGTGTAGATGTTCTCCTGTTTCGGGATCCCACAACCTGACCGTCATATCATCACTCGTACTGACGAGATAGTCGCCATTTGGACTGAATGCCATCCGACTGACCCATTTTGTATGTCCGCGGAGGGTGTGTAGAAGTTTTCCTCTGTCTGCGTCCCACAATCTGATCGTTCTGTCATGGCTTTTACTTGCTATGATGTTTCCTTTCGGACTAAACGCAACATCATCCACGACATTTATATGTCCGCTAAGGTTATGGAGGTGTTGACCTGTGTCAGCATTCCAAACCTGAACCGTGTAGTCCCAACTTCCACCTACGATTGTTTTACTATCGGGACTGAACGCCATGCTTCCGATCTCACCGTTATGCTTGAGTTTGCGTTTGAGTTCACCTTTGCCGGTGTCCCATAGATGGATAGAATGGTCACCATAACTCCTGCTTGCGAGTGTGCTGCCGTCAGAACTGAACTCAACACCGGTAACCGCTCCATCAAGTCCGTTAAACGTATGTTTGACTTCTCCTGTAGCGGCATCCCATATTTTGATTGTTCTGTCATGACTACCAGTTGCGATCATGTTTCCATCTGCACTGAACGTTATGGATCCGATCAAACGCGTGTGTCCTCTGAGAAGACTAAGAGGTTCGGCTGTGTCTGTATCGTATATCCAGATTCCTGTTGAGGACGCGACGGCAATCTGTGTGTTGTCGGGTGAAAAGACAACGGTGTTTATGACACCTTTACCGATACGTGCTGTCGCTCCTTCGGGTAGATTTAGTTGTGTGCGTGTTTCTGCGAATGTGTATGGTAGGCACATGAGTGTCAACAGTGTCATTAATGCGGATATGGCTGTTTTCATGGATATGCCCTCGGCTATGGAAAGAGGATGTTTGTATTGGATTTAATGTAACATGTTATTGGGTTTTTGTCAAGTGCGGATTAGTAGAGTTGTCTGAATCACTGAAACCGCAGAGCACGCAGAGGGACACAGAAGAAAGAGGGTTTAGCCCCAGAGGGGCGAAAGGTCTATAGCCAAATCTCGTAGGTTGGAGCGAGCAACGCAACCTCCAACTTCTTTCTTCTGTAGGAGCGACCTCCCGGTCGCGATGAAAGGGTATGTATTGAGACCCAGAGGTCGCTCCTACAGAGGAAAGAATGTGTTGTTTTGTCTGAACCAGGATTAGCAGGATAAGAGGGTTAAGGCACGGATTATGTGGAAGGGAAATCTCTGAATCACTTCAACACTCATGGTCCGAACCCGGCGAGGCGAAAACACCCAACTCCAGCGAGTGCATACTTTATTCGCAGGGATCGCATTGTCTTTTGATAGGCTGTGGTGTAGTCTTGTATATATTCAGGGGATTTGCCGAGCAGATGTTCTGGAGGTGGCACTGTTTTATGACTGTATATCAAATAGGATGCCCCGCAAAATACGAGTCCTGCACCGCCGAAAAATCCAATGATACTGGGGCTGCCGAAGCCGTAACCGCCGGGGAGTCCACCGCCGCCTTCTGTGTCCCCGAATGTGTATGCTGCGACAACGCCTGTTGTAAGACTTAGGATAGGCACACACACCCCAACACCCATCCATGTTATTTTACTTATATCGTTTTCTGCATCCAGTGCGGCATCACCTTTGGCTGTGACGGTATCAGTGTTGATCTGTTGTTGTGCGAAGGTTGTGATAGGTGCGATGCAAATTAACATGCATATCGCTATAACGAAACAGTGAAACTTTAGGTGTAAATTCATATAACCTCTGTGCTGTGTGATATTTCCAAAAAAAGAATAACATAGGTGGCAGATACAATTTGTCATATTAAAACATAAATATAAATAAATATCAATAAATATTAGTTGTGTTATCATTAATAATCCATAAGTGCACTACAGACCAACACACCCATGCATATAATTTATCATCTTAAGATATATATATTTTATTGACAAATATATGCCATATATGATAAATTAAGTCAGATATGATTTATCATATTAAATCATATTATAAAAATAAAAAAATAATAAACAATCGGGTTGTATTATTATTATTAGCAACCCAATAGGATATGGAGGTATCCATGCGTAAAGTAAACACTCTCTTAATAACATTACTTCTCATTTCAGCGGTAGTCGTGATGAATACTTATGCACAAAATAAACCACGTCTTGTCATCGAATTGCCGAGATGGTCGGGTTATGACATTGCTATTCATCCTGATGGAGAGATTATCGCAAGTGCGTCTTTGGACAAAATTGTCCATACATTCAATTTAGAGAATGGGGAAGCGATTGAGGTGCTTAGAGGACATGAGAAAGGTGTTGAAAGCGTTGCTTATAGTCCGAAAGGTAATATACTTGTGAGTGGTGATCAAGATGGTTTTAATATAATTTGGGATGCAACATCAAACAAACAGATAAAGATACTTGATCGGCATAAATGGGTTATTAAAGATATTGAGTTCTCACGTAATGGTAAAATCCTCGCTACAGGGGATTGGGGTTGGGGTCAAACGCTCCGACTTTGGGACCCCGATACAGGCGAACTTTTGCACGGTATGCAAGCTGAGCAAGTAGACGATATTTCATTTAGTTTTGATGGCTCGGTGGTTGCGACTGGTGCTTTGGTAACCGGATTAGTTCAACTCTGGGATACAGAAACGGGTGAACTCTTACATACACTCGAGACACAAATGGAACATGTCCTGGCAGTGTCTTTTTTTGGTGTTGAACGTATGTTGGTTGTCGGTGGCACGGGTGGAATGCAGATCTGGAACGGTGAAACCGGTGAACACGTGGAGACCATCAATGATTTTGCCGATAATAGGGAAATTCGGACAGTTGCCATCAATCCTGATCGAAGGTTACTTGCGAGTGGTGGTGGTGACGCTATGGTGCGTCTGTGGGATCTGGAAACCTTTGAGGAGTTGGATACGTTGGAACTTCATTTTGGTCGACTTCACACGGTTACGTTTTCCGCTGATGGTCTCACACTTGCTACATCTGCGAATGATACTAAATTAGGTATTTGGGATATTGAGCCTTTGGGTCCGAATATTCTGTTAAGTGTGAATCCACAGAATAAGGCTTCTGTTTTGTGGGGTGCCATCAAACAGCGTTAAGTAATCTATTTGCGTTGCGCGTATTTTGTTAGAAATGCGCGCATCACCTATTAAAAAAATAATAACTAAAAATACTAATAAACAAAAAAAGATTGCCTTAGTGTGGTGAAACCAAGGGATATGGAGGTATCCATGCATAAAATAAACACTCTCTTAATAACATTACTTCTCATTTCAACGATAGTCGTGACGAATACTTATGCACAAAAAGAACCACGTCTTGTCATCGAATTGCCGAGATGGTCAGGTTATGATATTGCTATTCACCCTGACGGCGAGATTATTGCGAGTGCGTCTTTAACCGATGTTATCAATCTATTCAATATGGAGAATGGGAAAGCGATTATTGACCTTGAAGGACATGAGACAGACGTTGAAAGCGTTGCTTATAGTCCGAATGGTAGATTTCTTGTGAGTGGGGATCAGGATGGCTTTAGTATCATCTGGAATACAACAACAAACAAAAAGATAAGGAAACTTGATGGTCATGTGTGGGTATTAAAAGATATTGAGTTCTCGCGTAATGGTAAAATCCTCGCTACAGGAGATTGGGGTTGGGGTCAAACACTCAAACTTTGGAACCCTATTTCAGGCGAACTCTTGCTCGGTATGGAAGCCGGTAGAGTCGATGATATTTCATTTAGTTTTGATGGCTTGGTGGTTGCGACTGGTGCTTTGGACACTGGACTTGTTCAAATATGGGATACGGAAACGGGTGAACTCTTACGTACACTTGAGACAAAGATGAAACATGTCCTGGCAGTGTCCTTTTTTGGTTCTAACCGTATGTTGGTTGTCGGTGGCACGGATGGCATGCAGATCTGGAACGGTGAAACGGGTGAACACGTGGATACTTTCCAAGATTTCGGCAATAAGAAGGAAATTCGGACAGTTGCCATCAACCCTGATCGGATGTTACTTGCAAGCGGTGGGAATGATGCACAGGTGCGTCTGTGGAATGTGAGAACCATGGAACTTATCGATACGTTGGAACTTCATTTTTTTCGGCTTCATACAGTTACGTTTTCCGCTGATGGTCTCACACTTGCTACATCTGCGAATGATAGCTTATTAGGTATTTGGGATGTTGAGCCTTTGGGACCGATTGTTCAGTTAAGTGTCAATCCACAGGATAAGGTATCTGTTTTGTGGAGTGCCCTCAAACAGCGTTAGGATATTACTGGCGCGTTTGTCTGAACCAGGATTTACAAAATATGATGATTGTAGGTCGGAGCGAGCAAAGCGACCTCCGACAGGCATTTGTCTGAATCACTGAAACCGCAGAGGACGCTGAGGGACGCAGAAGGAAGAGGGTTTTTGGTGTGAGTATACGTGTATGCATGTATATGGGTATACGCGTATACATGCATACACTTGTCGTCCCGCTGGTGCTGACAGAAGAGAATACACCCACCAAATGTAATATAAGATGTCGGAGGTTGCTATCGCTCGCTCCGACCTACGAGCTGAACTATACACCTTGTGATTATTTTTCCTTATATTCAGAACGGTCAGTATTACCACCGTATTTTAGCGTATAAACCATAAGGTTTGTCATAAACCGATATACATCCGTGGATCGGCGATTACGAAGTGCTGTTCTGGATTCTATTTCCGCTGTTTCCATCGCACAGAGATAGTCTTTTCTATTGAAAATAACACCTAACCTGTTAGTGGTTCGTAGAACACCTTTTGTGTCTTTATAGGTGAGATTGGTTGATTTACTTGCACCTGGGCGTGGCACATATATTCCACGATGGAATTTATATTTTGTTGGACGTGCCTTATTTTCACTTTCCCAAAACACCTCTCCACCTTCAGGTGGTTTAGACAGTTGGTAGTAAATATTGTATAATTCGTGTTCATGGGGTAGTCTTTCTAAACGGTATTCAGGAAATATCTGATTCAGTTCACGTTCAATTAATTCAGAAAAACCTCCTTTCAAGCCGCAATCATCAAAGAATAGTGTGCCACCTCTTTTAAGGACGTATCTTCTTAGGGCAGCCCGTTCTTCGTCTGAGAAACCTGATTTCCTTTTTTCACCGCGCATCAGATCATAGCTTTGTGTCATTTCTTTTTCATGTCCGGTCATAATAATGAGAGGTGCGTTCATAATTTCTGTGTCTGTCATTCTTAAAGCACCCCCAGCGAAACTCATATCAGCACGTAGAGGAGTATTAAATTCCAACCACTCAATCAGAGAAGGAATTGCAGTCGGGTCCTGCCACCAGTCACTAAGTGAATGCTTTAGCCGTATGACCCGTATATGTGCCTGTAGGTCTGAACCAGTGCCTATTATGATACCACCTAATTTATCACCAATTTTATCTCGGAGTGCTGACAGTCTACCGTATCCTCCACCTAAATCGGCATATTCCGAACCAGTACCTTTTGTAAGATTACCGATTCCTGAACTTCCCTTTTCACGAGTTGCAACTCCCACTGAACCGCTATTACCCTTACTTCTTACGGGTGAAACGCTTTCTATTGGACCATCTCCTCTATTCAAATTTGGACCGTCAAGTTTAGAATTGTCTAAGATACTTTCTGGAGAGGGGGCAAGTCTTGTGACGTTCTGTATCATTGACGGTGCATCTAACGGTATCTCTTCTTGAACAGGAGCCACGGGGTTAACTGGTGTCGAGACTCTTTCTGAACTTGATACCCGTTTGATACCGGTTGTAGTGATTGTCCGTTCCTCATTTGTTAGAAGTTTTAGTCTTGGTTTTGGTACATGTTTTCTCATCTGTCGTTGGTCAGAAACTGCGTCCATTAATTCTACATACATTCTATCTTCGCTGTTTTGTACGATCGGTTTTAATAGCCATATTCCTAATACAGCAACCGCAACGCAATGAATGACAAGTGAAATTATTAATGAATGCAACCGCCGCTTCTTTCTATATCCTTTTTGGTTTTTAATTGCCATTTTTTCTCCAGATAGATATGGTTGGGTGCGTACTATAGTATGATTAATTTTCATATTATAGCATATATATAAATAAAAATAAAATAAATATAGATTGTATTATTATTAATAATACAACGGATTATGTGGAAGGGAACTGTCTGAATCACTGAAGCCGCAGAGGACACTGAGGAACACTGAAGGAAGAAGGAAATGTAATTGTCTGAATACAGACGCGCTAATCCTTTGAAAACAACCTTCAAACACCAAGACATCCCTTCAGTGTCTTCTGTGCATTCTGTGATTCAGACAAAAATCCGTAAAGAGGTGTGGGAATTGTCTGAACCAGGATTTACAAGATTATAGGATTAGCAGGATAAGAGGGGTAAGGCACGGATGACGTGGAAGGGAACTGTCTGAATCACTGAAGCCGCAGAGGACACAGAAGACACTGAAGGAAGAGGGAAATGATGAATGAATATTCTTCTGTAGGAGCGACCTCGTGGTCGCGATACATACCCCTTCATCGCGACCACGAGGTCGCTCCTACAGAAGAAGGAAATGTAATTGTCTGAATACAGATGCGCTCACCAAGACACCCCTTCAGTGTATTTCAGTGTCTTCTGTGCATTCTGTGATTCTGATAAACACTCCGATAAACACTCCGACCTATGAGGTTAGCGTTTTATTTTTGCCCAGGTGGTTGTGAGTTTGCCTTTGGCATGGACTGGTGCAACATCATCGAATCCTCTATCCATAATACTTTGGATGTCGTTTCCGTCTACGGCAGCACCGATGATGGCAACTTCATCGAGTAAGCCTCTGAACCTACCGGCATAACCTGTTCCGATGTATAGAGGGAGGTCGCTCGGTTTTGAATCTCCGCACGGATGTCCACCGCATTTGTTCCACGTACCCTGTGCGACGATATCTCCGTCTTTATACAACCGATATTGACGATTGTCGACATCTCGGACAACAGCGATGTGCATCCACTGACCACTGACGATAGTGCCTCCTGGAGGTCTTTGCACCTCTACATAGGGTTCACAATTTCCACCACAATCTCCCCAGTAGAAACTCAGTGTCCCGTCAACTTCTTGCGTGATACACCCTTCGCCACCGTAGGCTTTACAGACGATGTTTTGTCGTCCAGCAGCGACGTCGTCGGGTTTTGCCCAGTAGACGATGGTTACGCTTCCATCAAATTGGAGCGATTCGTCGGTTCCGAGCTCTATGTAGGAGGATCCGTCGAATTCGAGTGCACCGCCGAATACTCCATCCACCCATTTCGGATTGTTGATGAGAGTGCCATCGTGTTCGTTTTCTGTGGAGTCTATGGCAGAATCACCGCCACCATCGTCGAAACCCCATAATCCGATGAAGGTTTCGGGATCTAATTTGGTATGTCCTATCGTTGCGAATATACTTGTGATGAATATGGCAATTAGGCTGATGTAAAAATATCTGTGTTTCATCGGTTTTTCCTTTTGGTAAGAGTTGTGGGTTAGTTTTGTTTACTGGTAAGACACAATGTATTGATAACGTAGCAATTATGTTATTTTTTGTCAAGTCTTTTTCAACAGTATGGGTGTATTTGTCTGTTTTGTATGTCTGTTATTCACATAGAGATAAAAAATCCGCAACGGGAGTCTACGAGGACGATTCCCCTTGTCTCTGAGGAAACATTGTCTTGATCTCATGGCTGAACATAAGTGCCGCTGGGGGTATGGAGTCCCCTAAGCGATTACTTTATTTATTAATAATTAATATTTCTTAAGAATTAATTTAAAATTTACATGAGTACTCCAAACGGTTATCGCGGCTGCGGTATGATTTAATTTTTCTATGTCTTAAACAACAAATCATTGACGTCATTTTTTGCGAAAAAATCTGGGTGGTCCCAATTGTTGTTTAAATTATTTAAATATATATTGTTTAATTGTTTTAAGGGGTAGGTGAGCCCGCATTACGATTGAATTCCCAGAGTTTAAGGTGTAGGTTTATGGGATGAAAGGTGTAGGTTTATGGGATGGAAAGGTGTAGGTTTATGGGATTATAGGTGTAGGTTTATGGGGAAAGGTGTAGGTTTATGGGAGAAAGTGTAGGTTTATGGGGAACTAAAAGTGATAATGCTCCTAATAAAAATTACACTTTAACTGCATTTTTTGGCTAAAGGTGTAGGTTTATGGGAAAAGTGTAGGTTTATAGGAAATCTCTAAAAACCCAATAACAATAAGTGATTAGGAGGTGTTTTTATGCTAAGGTGATAGTCTACAGGAGAAAAAGTGGTAATTTGATTTATAGTTATTACACCTCAATCATCTATAGGAAAAGGTGGAAACGTTTGTGAAAAATGGTGATATTTGTGTTTGTATAAATTACACTTTATGGAGTATATTTGCTAAAGGTGTAGGTTTATGGGAAAGGTGATAATGTGTGTCTGGTAAAGATCACCTTATTGGATGCTTGGTTAAAATGATAGTTTTTAGGTAATATGTGTTTGAGTAATAATATAGTGTGTATAATTGTTGACAAAAAGTCCACTTATATAGTATTATATATAAAAAATATCCGAAGGAGACACTTAATAATGCACATTACTGAAATACAGGAAGTTATAAAAGCAAGTCCTGCCATCCAAATTCAGAGTAAAATCACACACCTACAAAGGCGTGCATGGAACGTGTTACTCGCCAACGCTTACGAAGAACTACCCGACACAGACATCCATCGCATCAGTGTTGAAGACCTTACGCAGTGTCTCGGTTTCAACAGCCATAATGAGGAATATCTCAAGGAAACATTAGGGGCACTTGTTGACTGCACAGTGGAATGGAATATATTGAGGAAAGACAAAAAACAGAAATGGGGTGTTGCTTCACTGTTATCTTCCGCAGAGATAGAAAACGGGATATGCACATATAGTTTTGCAGCACATCTACGTTACAAACTTTACAATCCTCGTATCTATACGAAGTTGAATCTCCGCTTGCAAAACCAGTTCACAAGCAGATATGCCGTGATTTTGTGGGAAGTCTGTTTCGACTACTTTGATATCGCTCGAAATGTAGGCGAAACGCCTTTCATTGCAATTAATACTTTTAGAGAGCTGATGGGACTTGAACAAGAGGAATATCAGGAGTATAAAGAACTTAACAGGAATATTATCAAACCAGCGATAGAGGAGATTAACGAACTGACAAACTTCGTTGTTGAGGTTGAAAATAAACGACTCGGACGGAGAATTGTTGAGCTTAAGTTTAGAATCTCTCGGCTAAAAGAACTACCTGCCCTTGAACCGGCAGCAGAGAAGACTGAACCGACACAGACCTCGCTGTTCGTTGATGTTGAGGACTTGCCACCGATTGCTGTTAAGCTTGTGCAGGCGGGGGTTTCCCATAAAGAAGCAATCCGAATTGCGAAACAAGAATGGAATGCTGTGGACGCCGATCTATTGCCAGATTACACAGATGATTTCGCTGTGTATGTGGATGAGAAGATTGGACTCGCACGTTATGCAACATCTCTTCGAAATGCGGGTGGGTTCATCGTTCAAGCGATACGGGATAATTATCAGAACCCCGAATTCCAGAAAGAACTTCAGGAAGAGAAACAGCGAGAGAAAAATGAGATGCTCGCATTGCTTGGTCGGGAGATGCGAGAAAAACGAGATGCATTGATCCGAAAAACCGCGCGTGCCAACCCAGAATTGCTGGAGCAAGCAGCAGAGAAGATCTCCTCAAATTTCGTCCGAGATATACTGAACGAATATGATTCCGTGTTGGAAGCATACAATGCGGGTGTGATGATTACTGGTGAACTGAACAGTATCCTCGCTCAAGATATCTGTGCTGATTTAATCGCGCCTATCATGGCAGCCTACGAAGCCGATAAGGAACGGATAGAGAATTCGTAGGGTTGCCTAATTGATGCTGATTACACCTTTCGCATTTCTTGTGCTTATTTGTGTTTGAATAAGCATCTGTCTTTTACCAAAACCCCTATGTGCTCAAAGGAGTTATCGATGAAGTATAAACTTTTTCTGGGACGTTATCTCTGCGGTATCGGTTTTTCCATTCTAATTCTTCTGGGTTCCTTTGTCTCGCAAAGTTTACAAGCCAAAATTGTCTTTTCGTCAAAACGCGAAGGAGATACCGCCTATCATATCTATGCGATGGACGATAATGGCTCTAATGTCCGAAGAATATCGAATCCGAATTTTTATGACGAGGGACCACACTGGTTTCCGGATGGAAAGCGGTGTGCGTTTGAAAGAGACCTATCAGAAGGACAGGGCACTATATTTAATGCCGAAATTCTTATTATTGATGTAAAAAGTCAAGAGGAAATTCGCTTTATGGATAACCACCCCACCGATAGGCATCCGAACGTGTCTCCGGATGGAAAACATATTGTATTCAATAGTAAACGCGCTGGAGAGTGGGATATTTATGTTGTTAACATAGAAAACGGTGCCGTGAAGCAACTAACTGATAACCTTGGTAAAGGGATCTCCGATAGAATGGATTGGTCCCCCGATGGGAAAAAGATAACTTATCACCATATAGGGGACGCCGGTGAGAATATCTGGATCATGGATGCGGATGGGGGTAGGAAAAATCGGCTCAGTCGACCCAATGTAGGAGTAAATATTGTTTGGCGATATGTACCGAGTTGGTCTCCTTCTGGTAAATATATTATGTATTCGGAACACGAACAAAGGCTTGTTAATATAGTAGCAGAACGTCCTGTCGCTACCCGTTTAGTTATTCAGAATGTAGTTACAGGAAATATTGATGTACACAACTTTCCCAAGATCTATGCGCTCGTTAATGGTTGTTGGATAAAAGATGACCGAACAGTGCTTTTAAGTATACACAAGGGCGGAACTGGTCCAGAATCCAATTTTGAGATATATCACTATAACCTTATCAATCGGAAATTGACAAATCTGACGAATCACCCAGCAGACGACTTACAACCTGACTGGGTAAGAGGCTCACTCGCAGTGTTTCCATTGGATAAACTTACAGTCCTATGGGCAAACATCAAGCAAACTGATTAATGGGATAGTAATATGAAAAGTCTTCTTAGAAAAGCCTTTATAGCGATATTGTTGGTATTCATAATACCGCATACACATGCTGTTGAGCCGTTTACAGTCCGGGTCATATATTTCCAACCGACAAATGCACCAGCACCACCAGCAACATTACAAGATACGATAGAACAGGTGCAGCAGTTTTATGGCAACGAAATGGAACGGTATGGTTACGGATACAAAACATTCAGATTGGAACGCGATGCAGGCAATGATATTGTCATAAATCACGTTAATGGCAAACACAACACTTGGCATTATTCAGCTGACACTTACGGGGCAATTGAAAAGGAACTGCCATTTGAGTTTATATGGGATAATGTAGATTCGCAAGATAGAATACATATTGTTATTGCAGGCGGACTTAATCTCATTGATAATCGCGCTTGGGGCGTTGGATGGCCTATTTTGGGTTGGAGATCAGGTGGAAATGCGGTTGTTGCTGGTGGCAGGTCCAGTGTATCAATTATCGCACATGAGTTGGGGCATGCTTTTGGATTATACCATACAGATGTACCTAACGCTCTGATGGGTCCTGGTGATGATGTGCTCTTAGATTATGAAGTAAGATGGTTAGACAACCACCACTATTTCAATGATGTTCACATCAGAACAGATATACCCGTATTCGTAGCAAATCATGGTATCTTATCATTTGACGCTACAGACGAGAAAGCCGCATCACTTACATTCAAGATGTCTGTCCGCAGCAACAGTGGATTATATCAATCCCAGCTCTGCCGATCGAGAAATGTATTTGTTCTCGGTTCTGACGAATTGACTGGTAATGATGATATAATTGAAGTCAATACAGAACGGTGGCGGGTAACGAATGGTGAAGGTATATATTTTCAAATTATGAAAGATGTTAATGGCAATTTCATACATGAATATATACGCACGATTAAAATACCAGAGACTCAACCACGCCCGGATACACCTCGCAACAAAAATCCTGATCTTAACGTTCCTGAGGAACCTAAAGAGGTAGAAGAGGAAGTAATTGATCCGTGTCCGAATTGTATGCCAGACGATAAAGATGTAGTGGATAATAACCCTGATCTCTCAATACATGTGCAAAACAAACTGACAACACAATGGGCACAACTTAAGATTGGACGATAATATATCATATACGTTCTTCGTAGGTGGGCGTGAGTTTACGTCTGTGAATAATGGTGTATGTTTATTTTCTGAACCAGATAAAGATGTCGGAGGTCGCTTCGCTCGCTCCGACCTACCATAATGGATAACAGGTTTTCTTCTGTAGGAGCGACCTCGTGGTCGCGATGAATGTGCTTATATCGCGACCGGGAGGTCGCTCCTACAGTATGTAATGTAAGAAGTCGGAGGTCGCTTTGCTCGCTCCGACCTACGAAGACATCAGAAACCTTTCTGTATTCTCAATGGTTTCCAGGTTATTGATTTTGGGAATCTTTGTCACATGTAAACCTGTTTGCATACATACACGTTTATCGTAAAATGTGAATGGGCATGATGGGAAAACTTGAAAAAAAGAAGTATCATACAAGTTGACCTCATGCTAAAATAACTCACTTTTCTAATTCAAATATAAAAGGAAGGTTTATATTATGAAACCTATTTTTCGACTTATGATGATGTTCGTTACAGCACTGCTCTTTGTTGCTCTTATCGGGTGTGGGGGAGATGATGATGATGATACTGATATGGATATAGAAGAAGAGGAAGTTACTTTAGACTTCGTTGATACGGCTTGGCAGGTTAAAACGATCAACGGTGCGACGTTTGAAGCACTTTTCCAACCAGCTGATTCCGAGTTTGAAACGGAGTTTATGGTTGGTGATAATAGCTGGACTTTCAATGAGGATGGGACATTCACAGGGGCGTTGGAGTTCGTGCTGACAGAGAAGTATACGGAACCTGTGTCGTCTATGACGCAGGAGATTACCCTCGCATCTGAAGGGACGTATACGACAGAAGGATCGACCTTTACAATTGCGACTCACGATCTGAGTATAGATGTGGATGTGTCGCTTGAACCGGAAGAGGTTTGGCAGGCACAGATTGTGGGTAAAACGGTTGAGGAGTTTGAGATGGATTTGGCGGCGGAAACGAAGCTGGGATTTAGTCCGACTGCTAAGGGTGCGTTGTTCAGGGCGGGGACTGAATTCTCTTGGAGTGTTGATGGTGAGAAGCTGAGTTTGTCGAGTGCGCTTCAGAATGTCGGTTTGGAGAAGGTTGCTGAGTAGGTGTTAAGTTATCAATTTTAGAATCACAGCATGCACAGAGGACGCAGAGGACACAGAAGTAAGAGGTGTTTTCAGCGTCCTCTGTGTTTTCCGTGCTTTCTGTGATTCTGACAACATCCATGTCGGAGGTTTCTAATGTTCGCGCCGACCTATGGTGTGTTGGGGTGTGTCCTCCAAGGTTGTGTGGTAGATGCCGCTGTATTCGGTGCCAATGTATGCTTTGTTGCCGTTGATGGATAGGGATATGACTTTGCCGGGAATGGGTTGGGAGAGTTGCTCCCATCTGTTGCGTTGGTCTATGCGGTAGATGCCTGTGTCGCCTGCACCGAATAGGGTGCGGTTGTCTACGGTGAGTTTGTCTATGATGGGGTTTTTGCCGTTGGTGTCTGTGAGGATGCGCCAGTGGTTGCCTGTGACTGAGGTGAGGACACCTGTGTCTGTTGCGACATAGACGGCTTTGCCGAGAAACTTTATGTCATTTATATCAGTGAAGATTGCGGGGATGTTCGGTGTGATGTCACGCCAGCTGTCTCCGTTGTCTACCGATTGAAATAGCCTTCCGTTGCGTTTGCCGACATAGACAGTGCCTGCTGCTGCGTCGACTTTGAATCCGCTGTCTATTTCATGACGGGCGGGTTTGGGGGTGTCGTCTAACAATCCTGTATCGGTAAATCCATCCGTATTGAGATCCATTTTTAGCAGTCTTCTCCTGAATTCAACGAACATTGTGCCATTGCTGACGGCAAATCCGCCTGCTATGGTGTCAAACGTATCGTTTGGAGTGCGTGCTGGTTTAGTAGATTCTTTTGCATGTGCTAATAGTATCTCGCCTTCTTTCTTCTCCCAATGCTGTAGCGGGTTTATCGTTTTTTGATGTGTGATTTCGTTTTCACCGGGATGCATGGTGCTGATGAGTAGCTTTTTTTGGTATGGTGTGAGCCTGTAAAGTGTGTTGTCTGCTTGAATGAGTTTGTCGCTAAAATTGCTGATTTCAATATCTCTGTTCCCTCTTGCCGTTTTGGTAAGTTTGACCTGGCTGAAATTGGTGGGGACGGTTTGCCATGTGTTGCCGTTGTCATCGGATTTGAAGTAGCTGGTGCCTGTGTAGGCATAGATGCTGTTGTTAAAGACGGTTAAGTCTTTGCTTCGTGTGCCGATGATACCTTCTGAGAACTGATGCCATGTATCGCCATTATTGTTTGAGCGGAAGATGCCTGTTCGTCCTGCCTTGTAGAACCCTTCTTTTGTTGCGAGGACGGGTGTATTAATTCCGCTGATTACGTTTCCATCAAATGGCATTGTGTCCCATGTTTGTCCGTTGTCTATTGATCGTAATGGGGGGACACCTAATAGGAGGAGTGCTTTGTCTGTGGCTAATAATCTTGTTATGAGGTGGTGTGATACTGCGGTTCCTACTTTTTCGTAGTCGGGTGTGATGTTGAACCACGTTGTGCCTGCGTCTGTTGTGTAGTGGATGTTGCGTGCGGTTATGGGTAGTTCCTTTTCTTCAATATTGGGACTGAACAGATCTGGACCTGATACGACATATAGGTTGTTTTGGTTGGCTGTTAATGCGTGGATTGCGGTTCCGTAACCTATTGCTTCTACAGGCATTTGTCTGAATGCGCCGTCCTTTGAGATGTAGAGTCCTTTGCTTGTTCCGATGAACATCGTGTCTTTTATAGATGCGGCTGCGGTGATGATTTCGTCGTTGAGTAGGTCGGGTTGTTGTGTCCAGTTTTTGCCGTTGTCATCAGATTTGTAGATGCCTTTTTCTTTTAGGAGTAGGAACATTTCGGGTTCGTTTTGTGGGACATTTTGGAAGAGGAGTTGGACTGCCTTTCCTTGTGGTCGGTTGCCGAGTGTGCTCCATGTTTGTCCTTCGTCGGTTGAGAGGTGGATTTGGTCGGTATTGACATAGTATAGGATGCCTCTATATTCTGCCATCAGTGTTCCGTATGCGTTGACTTTGAAACTTGCGTGTGTGTTCATCCATGTTCTTTGGTCGGGTGCTAATAGATAGATACCTGATGTGGTGGTTGCGTAGACGCGGTTTTTTGATGAACGGTATAGGTCGTAGACCGATGCGCCTTCAGGTCCGTTTGTTTGTGTCCATTGTGTGAATGTGCGTCTGGGTGCGATTTCTTGTCCATCGGCGGCAAATGCTGTTTGGGAGATATGTGTGCCTGCACCGGTGTTGTCGGTTTTGGTGTGGCTTCTGCCGACTATAGTGCGGATGTTGGGAATTGCGATGATGTCTATGGTTATGGGTGCTTCGACGATTTCTACTGTGGGTTCTGCAAGTGCTTCGAGGTTGTAGGGTTTTTGGAAGATGTTTGTGTTTTGGCTGAGTGTGCCGAGTAGTAACATGATGAGGATCGTTGCTGTGCCGAATGCGAGCCACGGGAGTGTGGGTTTGGCGATTTGTGGTGTGGGTTTTACTTCGGCTATCTGTTTCATGACGGTTTCGGTGAGGTCTCTTGAGAGTTGGACTGCGCCGCGGTTTTCGGAGATGAGGATGTGGTCTTCTGTTTTTAGTCTGTTGCGTGCGCGGCTGAGACGGCTTTTGATTGTGTTTGCTGATACGCCGAGGAATTTTCCGATTTCGTTGACGGTCATTTCTCCGAGATAGTAGAGTGTTAGGACGGTGCGTTCGCTTTCTGGCAGTTTCTCCAGTAGTTTCTTGACGATTTCTCGGTATCCTGTCTGTGTGTCTTCTTCGCGTTGGGTTGTGTCGTGTTGTGTGAAGAAGGTTTGGTCTATCTCTTCTTGTGGGATGTCTTCTATGGATTGCATTTTGTTTTTATTCCTTCGGAACCAGTTCAGGCAGAGTCGGTTGACGGTGACGTAAAGCCATCCGTCGAATTGGTGTGGGTTCTTGAGTTGGTATAGCTTTCTGTGGACTTGGAGGAAGGTGTCTTGTGTGATCTCTTCTGCGACGTGGTAGTCTCCGATTTTCCGCCATGCGAGTGCGTGGACACGCTTTTGGTATTTTTTGACGAGTGTTGCGAATGCTTGTTCTTCGCCTTCTAATACTCTGTTGATGAGTTGGATGTTTGTGTCTGCCATCAGTGGCTCCGTTTGTGTGAGTTCTTTTTGGTTCCGTTTTAGGTTAAGACACGGATTTTTTGTGTTTGGTTGCATTATATGAAAAAAATGTTTGTTTTTGTTAGTTTTTTTCTCTGAAGCAGGATTTTCAGATAAGAAATCTCTCGTAGGTCGGAGCGAGCGAAGCGACCTCCGACATGTTGATTGTCAGAATCACAGAAAGCACAGAGGACACAGAAGGACGCAGAAAAGAAATGTCTGAATCACAGCAGGCGCAGAGGACGCAGAGGACACTGAAGGAAGAGGTTTTAGCCCCAGCGGTGCGTAAGGTGTATAGTGAACGTTGACAACGCAAAGAGTAAGCCCGGTTGGAAGCATACCGTTTGGTATACTCCATGAGGTGTATACTCGTATACGTGTATACATGCATACCCGTATACCTCCGCGACAACCTCTTCCTTCAGTGTATTTAGTGTTCTCTGTGCCTTCTGTGATTCAGACAATATCCGCATAATCCGAGATTCTGACAATTCACCGCGGTTCAGACAACAATCATAGCACGATTCTGATTGAATTTATCTTTACATCATGCTATTCTATATGCACATTGATAGGAGCGCACATGCCAGAAGACACAACATCCAAGGAGCAGGAACTACGAGAGTTTTACCAATCTCTACTTACCCATTTTCCCGACAGAAGTATAAAATGGTTGTTGCAGGACAAGGAGAATGTGCAAGGACTTATAGAAATAGTCGCAGGTGAACTCGCAGATCTCATTGATTTTAGTCAACTTGAATTGCAAAATAGGAGTTTTATCTCAAAGACACTACGTGAACAGGAATCCGACCTACTTTTTAGTGTGCCATTCAAAAGTGGGACAGAAGTAGATGAACTTCTCATATATATCTTGATAGAACATCAATCAACAGTAGATGTTTCAATGGGATTTCGTCTACTATTTTATATGATGAATATTTGGGATACCCAACGGCAGCAGTGGGAGACCGATAATGTGCCGAAAAGTGAATGGCGTTTGCGTCCGATATTACCCATCGTCTTATATAGTGGGGATCGTAGATGGATGGTGCCGTTATCACTGACTGCGATCATGGACATACCGGAGATACTGACAAGATTCGTGCCGAAGTTTGACACACTTTTTCTTAGCGTCAAGGAGACTGACTCACACGAACTAACGAAAACCGATCACCTATTTGGATGGTTGCTCTCAGTGCTTCACAATGAAAAGGCTGATAAACAAACCATTATTGATAGTCTGACAGAAGCGATCACTTATCTGAATACGCTTGAGCCTGAACAATCAGAACAACGGCTACGTGCAATACACTATATCTTGCTATTTATTGTTAACCGGCGCAATGCTGACGAACATCAGGAGTTGATAGAATTAGTTCAACAGCAATCAAACGAAATGGAGGTAGATACAATGGCAAAAACTATGGCTGACGTATATATTGAACAAGGAAAAGCAGAAGGTATTGAACAAGGAAAAGCAGAAGGTATTGAACAAGGAAAAGCAGAAGGCATTGAACAAGGAGAAATACAAGCAAAACGAGAGATGATCTTGAAATTACTTGACATATATATCGGTAGTATACCCGATACAGTCAGCAAAAAGGTTTCAAGAATACGGAGCATTTCTCGACTTGACTCGCTATTAGAACAGGTCGCAACTGCAAAAACACTCGATGATATTAAGTGGAATTGAATACGCATTATTGTCTGAACCAGGATTTCGGGATAAGAGGTTTTAGCACCAGCGGTGCGGAAGGTGTATAGCAACCCCAAATGTGAGAGGAATAAGCCCCAGTGGGGCGATAGGTGGTTCGGCACAATCTAACAGATTATGCTACAAAGAGATAAAGATTTCGTAGGTCGTATGGTAACTACTGCATCTCTCCAATATCCCACATATATAAAACGCCACCTTGTAAGGAGGAAATTCCATACGCCTTTGTATCCAAACTTACAATCCTTTTCCCATCCAAAGTGAACCCAACCCTTTTCACCCCTCCATGAACCCCTTCAAAAGTCTTCAACGGTTTCATCGTGTTAGTATCGTAAATGGTGATATAGCCGTTTTTGTCGCCAAACGCGAGCAATGTTCCGTCAGGACTGAAAGCAACGCTGGATATGTCAGATTTGTGCCTTTTCAGAACCATCTTGCGTTTGCCTGTGTCAACATGCCATAGGTAGATATTGCGGTTGTATCCCGCAGTCGCGATGAACTTACTATCAGGACTGAAGGCGATATCTCTAATGTTTTTTCCATGTTTCTGGATAGCGACCTTTTCCTCGGCTGTGTCCGCATCCCAAATATGGACGGTTTTATCAGTTGTGCCACTTGCTATCAGTTTCCCATCACGACTGAAAGCGACACAAGTGACTTGCGATTCATGTTCAAATTTGGGTTCCCTGGGTTTGTCAGTATCCAGATCAATGAGCGTGACGAACTTGTTAGTTCGGACCTGAGCGAATGTTTTCTGATCTGGACTGAGTGCAAAATTAATAGAATTGCTGAGATTATTATTCCTAAGTGTGTTCTGCAATTCACCCGTTGTCGCGTCCCACTGATAAGTCTGTTTCTTGTAGACAGGACTTACAATCGTTTTCCCATCGTGGCTGATGTTTAACGAAATGAATTGAATATAATCATCCGCTACGGTCTGCATCAATTCACCAGTGAAAAGGTTCCAGATACAGAGTTTTCCGTCCTCACTTGCACTCACCATCGTCCGCAGATCTGGACTAAAATCAAGGTCGGTAACTTGCTCGGTATGTTCCTCCAAAGTCTTTATATGTTCTCCCGTATTCATATCCCACAAACAGATCTGTCCGCTGTAGCATCCACCCGCTATGAGATTGCCGTCTATACTATATGTCATTACATTTATAGGAGATGGGTTACCCGTGAGTTCGCCGATCTGTTCTCCTGTGTCTGTATCCCACAAAAGGTTAGTTTTGTCGGGACTGCTACTCACCAGTGTGCCTCCATCCAGACTGAACGCAAGCGAGAAGGGTATTGCGTTATTTCCTGTGAGAACATATTTATGTTTTCCAGAAACGGTGTCCCATAAAGAGAGCGTGGTCTGTTCACTGGCTACAGCGAGTAGAAATCCATCCGGACTGAATGCAATACAAGTCTGAATAAGTCCAAACTCAGCCTCTTCAAGTTCAAGTGTCATCTTTTTATCACCGGTTTCTACATCCCACAATTTGATATTATCCTTAAACATATCAAATGTGGCGATCGTTTTCCTGTCCCTGCTGAAAGCGATATCGAATGCAGGAAATATCTTTGATATTTGAAATATATCTTTGTCTATGTCTGTCCCTGCCAATTTAGGTATGTCTGTGCCTGTTTCAGTATCCCACAGTCGTATTTGACGACAGCTATCATAAGTCGCGAGGAGGTTACCATCTGGTTTGTAGGCGATGTGTTCAGGATACATCTTTTCTTTTTTCAGCAGTTTGAGCGGTTGGAATGTGAATGCATCGTATATCCATATTCCTGTAATACTTGCGACTGCGAACTGCATCCCATCCGGTGAATATTCAATATCTGTGATTTGTCCTTTGCCGATACGGGCAGACACACCATCGGGTAGCGAAAGCGATTGGGCATTGCTGATGGGTGTGTGATAGGCGAATAATAGCGTTATGAGTGTAAGATAGATTGGTATTTTGTTGATGTATTTCATTTTTTCTGCCTATATATCTTATGTTGGATTTGTAATATTATATCTTAATGTGTTTTGTATTTCAATGTAGTCTGAATGATGATTGTTGTGAATGTCTGAACCAGGATTTACAGGATTTCAGGATTTCCAGGATAAGAGGTTTAGCCTCAGCGTTGCGACAGGGGTATAGTAATTGTAGGTCGGAGCGAGCGTGCGCCCTCCGACTTCTTTATCTTTTGTAGCACAATCTGTTAGATTGTGCCGAACCACATTCAGCCCCAGCGGGGCGACAGGTGTATAGCAACCAACACCACACACCTACCAAGCCCCAGCGGGGCGACAGGTGTATAGCAACCCAACACAGAGAATGAATAAGCCCCAGCGGGGCGACAGGTGTATACATGCATACCTACGCGACAACCTCTTTTCAGTGTTTTCTGTGTCCTCTGCGCCTTCTGTGATTCTGACAATTCCACAATTCTGACAAATCCCTCTTATCTAATCTTGCAAATCCTATAATCCTGCTAATACTGGTTCAGACAAAACACCAAAAACACACAACCCCTTGACCAAAACACACAAAACACATATAATAAACACCCATAAAAAAACCAAAATAAAGAAGCAACCCACAACATGTCATTCCAAACACACTGCGACCACTACCTACAACAGATACAACAAACACGATCCGATGACCAAATCGCAACCCCTGAACTTTCATACCATCACCACCTAAATACATTCCTTGAAAACGTCACCGTTGATTGCCTCAACATAACCAACGTCCAATATATATACGAACCAAGATATATAAACCAGATTGGACGACCAGATTTTGTTGTTACAGATGGGTTGCTACCGATTGGATATATTGAAGCAGAGGCTTATGGAATTGATCTTAGCAATCTAACTGGACACGCAAAAGAACAGAATGACCGATTCAAACTGAACCTTGACAACTTCATACTCACCAACTTCATTGATTTTGAGTTGTGGATTGATGGGGAGTGCAACACGAAGGGACACATTATAGATAATAGGGGTGATTTAGAGGTATTATTGGAGCGTTTTCTGAATGCGTCTATCCAAATCGGCACACCCGAAGCACTTGCAAACTACCTCGCAAGACGCACACGAGAACTCAATACACAAATCCAAAATGCACTTACCGTTACAAACAGCAACACCAAAAGGATGTTTACTGCATTTCAGAAGACGCTTCTTCCTACATTAACTCATGACAGTTTCGCTGATATGTATGCACAAACTTTGTCTTATGGTTTATTAGCCGCACGTTGTACTCTATCACATGCAACGGACTTTTCACGACATACCGCCGCCAGTATACTGCCAGATTCAAACCCATTCCTCAAAGAACTCTTTTATCATGTTGCTGCTCCAAGTCTTGAGACAAACATCAATTATATTTTAGAGAATATCGAAACACTCCTTCAAAACGTCCCAACAGACATGCTTCATTCAGCGTTTACTACTAATAACCCACTTGAAGACCCGGTTGTCCATTTCTATGAAACGTTCCTAAAGGAATATAATCCAAAACTACGATTTGAAAGAGGCGTGTTTTATACACCACCACAGGTAATCTCCTACATCGTGCGTTCTGTGGATAGGCTCCTCAAAACGGAACTCAACAAAACGGGTGGACTCGCAGATGACAACACGCTCATTCTTGACCCCGCAACAGGCACAGGTGGATTCCTACTCTCTGTACTTGACCACATCCGAGATTATGTCTCAACCACAGAAGGCACAGGTTCTTGGAATCTATATGTCAATGACAATTTAGTAAAACGGATTTTCGGATTTGAGCTGCTTGTTGCATCATATACAATTGCACATTTGAAATTGGGATTATATCTAAAAGACCAACAATGGAATGCTGATGAACGACTCCGTATCTATCTGACAAATACATTGGAACTCCCTGCAGATGCTGTTGAAACACAACCCTTTGCTCCATTCATATCAGACGAAGCTAATGAGGCACTCTGCGTGAAACGTGACAAACCTATCCTCGCCATCATCGGCAATCCACCTTATCCGTTAGAATCTGCGAATCCAAGCCGTGATAGTGAAAATAAGTTAACATTTATTGGTAATCTTATTGAAGATTACATGCCCAAAGATGGTAAGGAGTTAGGAATTTGGGACCAAAAGAAACCACTTCAATCTGATTATGTTAAATTTATCCGATGGGCACAGTGGCGTATTGATAGAAATGGTGAAGGTGTTATAGGTTATGTTGTCAATAATAGTTTTCTTGAAGGAGCAACATTCCGAAGAATGAGACAGTCATTGATGCAGAGCTTCAACATTATCTATTGTTTAAATTTACACGGTAACAGTAGATTTGGAGAAACTATTCCACAGGATGAATCTGATGAAAATGTATTTGATATTCAGCAAGGTACAGTTATTTTGTTGTGTGTGAAAAAAAATGATCATGACTCATTGGCTAAACTTTACTACGCTGATATGTGGGGAACACGTAAGAAAAAATACAAAATGCTTCAGAACGATGATATTAAAAATACCAATTGGGATCCACTTAATCCGACTAAACCTTACTATTTTTTTGATCCACATGCTAAAGAACCAACAGATGAATACAAATTAGGTTGGAAAATTACTGATATTTTTCAAAACACCTCTATTGGAGTGATTACTGCACGAGATAAATTGACAATTCATCTGACTGTTAAGGAATTACGTAAAACTGTAAGTAAATTTGCATCACTTTCAGAAGATGATGCAAGAAAAGAATATAAGTTACGGAAGGATACCAAAGATTGGAAAGTAAATCTTGCTCAAGCTGACCTACATTACCACTCCAATACAGAACAATATATTAAGTCTATTCAATATCGACCCTTTGACATGCGCTGGACTTACTACACAGGACAATCACGTGGATTTATTTGTGTGCCTCGTCTTCCAACTATGCGTCATCTGTTGAAAGAAAACCTTGCTCTTTGTACACATCGTAGTCTCAGGAGTGCTACAACATGGCAACACGTTTTTATTACTGACGACATTACCGATGGCAATTGTATTTCAACTAACGATGGTCCCACCCACATCTTCCCACTCTACCTATACCCAGACCCCGAAGGATTACCTATTGGCGAAGATATTAAACTCAACTTCAAACCCGAATTTCTCACAGCCCTCTCACAAGCATTGCAACTCCCTCAAACCGGACAATACCAACTCCCCGAAGGCATCACACCCGAACAGATACTCGCCTACATCTACACCATCCTTCACAGCCCCACCTATCGCGACAAATACTACGAATTCCTACGATACGACTTCCCCCGTATCCCGCTACCAAACGACACAGACCACTTCCACAGCCTCGCATCTTTAGGACAGCAGCTAATTGATTTACATCTCTTGAAGAACCTACCACAACCTACGCATCGTTTTGAAGGTGAAGGCGACAACGTAGTAAAAAATGTTCGTCATGAAGATAACAAAGTCTGGATAAACGACACACAACATTTCACAGATGTTCCCCAAGATGTATGGGAATACGAAATCGGAGCCTATCAAGTTTGCCTGAAATGGTTGAAGGACAGAAAAGACAAACCATTGAGTCGTGAGGAAATGAACCGTTATCGTCAAATATTAGTTGCCATCAGCCAGACACTACAAATCATGCACACCATAGACAATCACCTGTAGGTCGGAGCGAGCAAAGCGACCTCCGACATCTTCATCTTTTGTAGCACAATCTCGTAGGTTGGAGCGAGCAAAGCGACCTCCGACATCTTTATCTTTTGTAGCACAATCTGTTAGATTGTGCATCTTCAATCCACCTAATCCGCTATCCAGACAAAAACAACACCTTTCGCCCCTCTGGGGCTTACTCCTTGCATACTCAACGTTAACTATACACCTTCCGCCCCTCTGGGGCTAAACCTTCTTCCTTCAGTGTCTTCAGCGTCCTCTGCGCCTTCAGCGATTCAGACAATCCCCCTCTTCCTTCAGCGTCCCTCCGCGTCCTCTGCGCCTTCAGCGATTCAGACAAAAAAATCCCCCAAAATCCGCCCAAAAAAACCAAAAATCCGAAACATACATGAAACATACATGAAACATATTGTTCCGACCCCCGGCTTCCCCTTCCAACGCACCCAACTACGTGTTATAATACTACCACTATGAAAAACAAAAAACCGACACACCTCACACTATCAACAAAAACTGGCACCCGTCACCCAAAAAATATCCACCAAAAAACTGACCATAACCCAGCAGATAAAAAGGTTACCAAAATTATTTTTTTTCAACCACAAAAAACCGATGAAAACAACCCACAAACCCAGGCGGTAACTAACAGTAGACCAATTCTACCAAAAGTTACCATAATGTCAAAAAAAGTTACCATTTGGTAACCTTTTAAGGAGGAATATTTCGATGAAATTCCAAGACAAACACAAAGTATTCGCAGTCAAATCCTTCGCAAAAATGATGACACGAGCAGAAGTCACAACCACATTTATGCAAGAATTTGAAAACGACCTACCCAAACCGTCCATCAAGAAACCAGAATATCCAACAACCGACTTTGAGCAAGTGTATGACAAACAGGCATACACAGATAACGAATTAAAAGGGCATTACGAAAGCTACCAGAGCAAATACGGAGACGAAGCTGAAACAAAGTATAACCAAGACTTGGACACATTACGTCAACAAGTCGAAGACGACTTTCAACGCAATGCCAAGCAACTACGTGACGAAACCTACAAAAAAGAGCTACAGACGTATAACGAACAACTTGAAAAACACATAGAGAAACTGAGAGAAGATATTTCAAGCCAACTCAGATTCTACAACATCAGCCACAGCAGATTTCCGTTGAAATACCGACAGATCTATGAACAAACCCAGCGAGAATACCTCGCCAAACTCCTAACCAACCCAAACGCCAACGAAGACCAAATCATACAAGAACTCCTAACCCTATACGGATTCATCAAAAGACGAATCGTACAAGGAGAACCCTTTCGCGACATATCCACAGACATAAAACTCGCGCACACCCTACTCAAAACCATCGTCACCAACAAACCGTAACCCATAACCCGTAACCCGTAGGTCGGAGCGAGCATCAGCGACCTCCGACTTCTTTATCTTTTGTAGCACAATCTGTTAGATTGTGCCGAACCACATTCAGCACCAGAGGTGCGACAGGTGTATAGCAACCAACACCACACACCTACCAAGCCCCAGCGGGGCGAAAGGTGTATGGACGTATACCTGTATACATCCATACACGTACACACCTACCCAATCCCCTCTTCTCTTATCCTGCTAATCCTATAATCCTGCTAATCCTGGTTCAGACAATTCTTTTCTGCGTCCTCAGCGTCCTCAGTGCCTTCAGTGATTCAGACAATAATACAGACAATCCCCTTGACAATAACATCTACGAATGTTATAATTAACATACTACATACAATATACAACATCAGGAGACACCCATGACCATGAAAAGAGACACATCCAAACCCCACATCACCGAACTCCCAATCGTCCTATACCCCGACCAGCACATCACCACCAACAAAATAGCCATCTCCATCCCGATGTTTCACTCCGACATAGACAGCGGCACCATGACCGAATTCAGCACCGACCGCATCAGAGACATCCACGCCAAAGCAGCAGTCTGGTCAGCCATCGCCCTCCACAACAACACCGACCTCACACAAAACGGAGTCGGCATCTTCTTCCACGTAGAGGACAAAATCCACGACATAGTCGCACAAGTCTTAACCAAGTTCAAAGTGCCATCCAACGCCATCCGAACCATGACACTCCCGACAACCGACACCCGCATCCAGCACCCCCACTACGGCAAAAAACTCATGTGCTTAGACGACACCGAAATTGCGCCTGACGCGTGGCTCATCGTAGACACAGACGCATTTATCTGTTCATCACAACATCGCATTCCGTGGCATCACAAACTCGTCTCACAGACGCATCCATCAACCATACAGGCACAAAACATTGGTGGCACCGCCTACGATATGTGGGTCTACGGCGTATGTCTGGCAGTCGGTCAGCCGTTTGACCCAGAGGCAGATCTCTTCATGCAGGAACAACGCGCCTTCTACAAACTCGGATACGACTACCTTTCACACGACACACCCGAAAACCAACGGCAACGTCCCTTCATCGCATCACAACTCACATTTATCCCAACCGCGCACCCGATCTGCGACTTTCTCAAACAGCACTACCTCAACTGCTATCAAGACGAATTTTTGTTAGCAATGTGGCACATGAAACACAACGACATCACCCCACTTGACGACATACCCCTCTTCTACAAAGCATCCGACTATATCAACCGAGACAAAACACGCGACCCAGACGGCTACCTACTCCACATCAGCGGCGACACAGACGACACCGCACTATACTACGACGACTTCTACGAAGCACTTCACCACTCCGTTTCTCCCTCTTCTGTTGAAACGACCCCCGAATCGCGACCCAGCCAAAAACTACGACAAACCACATCAGACAAAGAATCCGATACCGGACACCGATACGGCACTTTTTACGATCTCATATTTGACGCTGTTGCCAAAAGACAAGGAAACCGCAAACTCCGCATCTGCGAAATAGGCGTGTCCTTCTTCGGTGAGGGATCGCTCAAAGCGTTTCAAGAGATGGACAATGTAGCGGAGGTTGTCGGTGTTGACTTGCTGGAATACGAGGGCAAACTCGCTCCACACACTACATTCCACAAAGTCGATGACGCATACACCCATAAAACCATACGACTTCTGGAGAAACACCACGACCCTTTTGACATCATCATTGACGACGGCTCACACGACCCGAAGCATCAGGCATTCTTCCTCAAACATTACGACAAACTGCTCACACCCGGCGGAACGCTTATCTGTGAGGATGTCTACGATATAGACTTCTTCAAACGTATGTGTGATGAAAACACCGCCTACGGCTTTGACGGATGGGCAAACCTCGGACACCACCACCAAAAAACCGACCCACACAACGAACGCATCTTGATACGCGAAAAACCAATCCCTTCTTCCGTAGGAGCGACCTCCCGGTCGCGATTTCCCTCTTCTGTAGGATCAATCACCGAATCCCGACAATCACAAACCACACCCAAACTCACCCCCCACAAATTCCGTTTCCACCTACTCGGCATCGCCTACGGTGCAACCCGCAAAGACTTCTCCGCCTGTGCCTTCGTCCAAAAGACCCGCAAAGGTAGCAACATGCTCCACAAACTCGGACACGAAGTCTACCACTACGGACACGAAAACTCCGAACTGAACTGCACCGAACACATCACCGTCATTGACGACTTCGTGCTACAGAAAACCTACGGCATAACAGACCACAACGGCGCACCAGACGGCTACTCCGTTGACGACCTCGCATTCACCACCTTTGACATCAACACCGAGCGCGAACTCCGCAAACGCATCCAACCCGGCGACTTCATCCTCGCCTCCTTCCCGCACAAAAAGATATACCAGAACATCGCCGACCACCCCGTGCACTTCGTGGAGTGGGGCATCGGCTACCCGCACACCTACGCAGAGTATCGCGTCTATGAAAGCAACGGATGGATGCACTTCCATCGCGGCATGGAACACGCAACCGACCTCAAGTCATACAACGAACCCGACTGGTGTTGTGCTGTCATCCCAAACTATTTTGATCCTGATGAGTTTGAATATCGTGAACAGAAGGAGGATTATCTGCTGTTTCTCGGTCGAGTAGACCTATGTAAAGGCATTGAAATCGCACTGGAAACATCCAAGCAGACAGGCATTCAGCTCATAATCGCAGGTCAAAACTTCCTCGGCGATGAACTCTACCAGATGATGCACTCCAATGCGGAATATGTCGGTATTGTCGGTTCTGACGATAGGCGGGAACTGCTATCAAAGGCGAAAGCAGTCATCTGTCCGAGCATGTATCTTGAGCCGTTTTTGGGTGTGCATATTGAGGCGGGGTTCTGCGGCACCCCGATAATCACCACCAACTGGGGTGCACCTGTCGAATACTGCAAGCACGGCATCACGGGGTATCGGTGTCATAGCGGCGAGCAGTTTGTCTGGGCAGTGGAGAACATTGATATGATTGACCCGCAAACGTGTCTCAACTGGGCAGCGCAAAACTTCTCCATGGACAGAATAAGCCTCAGCTACCACGAGTATTTCCAGACCTTACACCGCAACATCAACGGCTATTTCTGGGATCGCAACGACACCCGCACCCATCTCAACTGGCTCCGCACCGACCTCACCCAACCCGACATCACCGCCAGCCTCTTGGAGATACAAAGTTCAATCTTGTAGGTCGGAGCGAGCGTGCGACCTCCGACATCTTTGTCTGAATCACAGAACGCACAGAGGACACAGAGGCACACAGGATTAAGAGGGAAATGATGAATGAATATTCTTCTGTAGGAGCGACCCGGTGAATGCCTTAATGGCATTCATACCGTTGATTTGCTGGTCGCGATGAATGTGTGTATTATAGCGACAGTCTTGTAGGTCGGAGCGAGCGTGCGACCTCCGACATTTTTATCAGAATCACAGAACGCACAGAGGACACAGAGGCACACAGAATTAAGAGGGAAATGATGAATGAATATTCTTCTGTAGGAGCGACCCGGTGAATGCCTTAATGGCATTCATACCGTTGATTTGCTGGTCGCGATGAATGTGTGTATTATAGCGACAGTCTTGTAGGTCGGAGCGAGCTTGCGACCTCCGACATCTTTGTCTGAATCACAGAACCCACAGAAGGTGTGTTTTGTATATCAAAAAGGATAGCCTCTTTTCAGTGTCTTCCGTGTCTTCTGCGGCTTCTGTGATTCAGACAACTCTTTTCAGTGTCTTCCGCGTCCTCTGTGCCTTCAGCGATTCAGACAGTTCCATTCCGCAACCACTTATCCTGAAAATCCTATAATCCTGTAAATCCTGGTTCAGACAATAACCTAAAATCCATTATTGCTCATCTATTCAAAATATGTAATAATAGAACAACAATAGGAGGAAACCACATGGGAGTGCACAGACTTTTTGCTACAATCGTTATCCTTATGTGTGTTGCCCCAGTTGCCTCGTCCAAAATAGTATTTACCTCGAATATGGACGGTAACTACGAAATATATGTGATGGATGATGACGGAACCAACGTTCAAAGGCTTACAGACCATCCAGACAAAGATGTTGGTCCGCGTTGGTCTCCTAATGGAAAACAGATTGTTTTTGACAGAGAGAAAAGATGGCAACCCGGACAAAAACAACAGCAGATTGACATTTTCGTGATGAATCGGGATGGAAGCCAACCACAACAGATAACAGACCACCCCGGAATGCACATACAACCCCACTGGTCATCTGATGGCAAGCAAATTGCATTTTGTAGTAGTCGGAGCGGAGAATGGAATATTCACAAGATTGACATTAAGTCTCGGGAAGTCAAGCAACTTACACAGAACCTGAAGCAAGGCACCATAAGCATGCAGGATTGGTCACCTGATGGCAAATCTATTGCTTACACAGCACCATCACCTCCAAAGTTGAATACCATCTACATCACAGACGCGAACGGCAGTACGCATCGTCAATTCCTCCCCGGGAAAGGCACATTCAGGTATTCTTTCCAATGGTCATCTGATAACACAAAGATTTTATATTGTGATGCAGCATACCAAGGAAACCACCTTATATCCAATAATATCATCATTCGGAGCAAAAACGGACATCTTCTACATAATTTAGACATGACAGGAAAGCGTTTTGTGCATTCTGTCCGCTGGATGGGAGATCGTCGTTATCTTCTCATTACTTCAGAACCATGGTCACCTCCGCGTCTTCCCACCGAAATCTATCGTTACACACTTGCGACAGGTAAGTTAACTAACCTGACGAACTTTCCCAGTAGAGAACAGTTAGGGGATTGGATAGATGATGATGCACTTGGTGTTCTACCAGCAGGAAAACTTTCTATTTTGTGGGGACAACTCAAGAAGCAATAGGTGTCCTATAGAATCACAGTCTTGTAGGTCGGAGCGAGCGTGCGACCTCCGACAATTTTGTCTGAATCACAGAAGGTACAGAGGACGCAGAAGACACAGAAGGTATGTTTTGTATATCAAAAAGTATAGCCTCTTTTCAGTGTCTTCCGCGTCCTCAGTGCCATCAGCGATTCAGACAGTTCCCTTCCGCGACCTCTTATCCTGCTAATCCTTTCATCCTGCTAATCCTGGTTCAGACAAAAGAACCCCACTACTCTTCTTTCGGTATCTTCAACAACAGATAAGGATCAATCCCTTTAGATATATGAAACACCTTTATTATGATATGGGTGGTCCCCCTATTGGAATGAACATTTTCTGGTGGGGCACAAGACCACCAAAACGGAATTTCCTTGAAGGGTTCTCTGTCGGTGAAAAATTATCTGTTCTGGTCGTCCGTCGCGACTATATGTGTGCGATGGAAGCTGTTAGTATACCAACGCGGACTGCTCACTATTCACCCGGTGTCTATCGTTTTATGACCAACGTCGTTCTCTATGCATTAACCCATGGTGGTATATCTAACTATTCCGGTTATGTTCCTGAAGGTGTGTCAGCAAAGAAAGAACTGCCAACCCGCGCACCAAAAGAAGCTATAATTGGGGCAATTGAATAATAACCCATAGGTGTCAATTTTGTGTTAGCGTCTCTTGTAGGTCGGAGCGAGCTTGCGACCTCCGACAATATACACGTATACACCACCAAAAATACATTTGTTTACTTGTCCTGTTAATGCTATACTGTGAAAAGCGTTACCCTGTCAGTAGCTTCGATTCCTGCCGTCGGAAGGTTGCCGGGGTGACGTGCGTCTTGCAGGAGACGTAAACCCCGCACTTCACTTATTTGATGCCGACACGATTCCGAATAACTAAAAACAATAAGAAGAGACTTTTTCCTATGTATAGAGAGAAATCATTACTCGTCCTAATCATTTGTTTGCTGTCAATCTTTTTTGTTCAGCATACATCTTATGCACACGGTAATCACGACGTTATAAAAATGGCAAAAACCGCTCTTAAGAACAGTGAAAGTTATCTGAATAGGACAGTCAATAACTACAAATGGCAATTGGATCGAATAGAAACGTTAATCGGTCAATGGAAGTCTAATAAAATTGACACGCAAGCATGTATAGAGGCAATAAGCACTGTTCGCTCTTCTATGAAGGCTGCCCGAAATGATGTAGAAATAACATATAGCATGGGCGGCACCTTAGCCGTCCCAGAGGTAAAGTTATCTGACGGGACAATGACGGGAAGGACAATCAATGTCCCTTTGAGAGGGTATATCAATGAGTATAAAACATATTTGACGGTAGCTGCAGCACATCTTCCGGGAGAGACATATGATTCGTTGTTTCCTAAAGTACAACAAAATGCGGGTAGAGTAGATTCGCATTCTTTCTCGATCCACGGAGGTGCCCCTAACTATAATCTGTGGAAAATTAGGGTAATGCAATACGACGATACGTTAATTACTATGCACCAAGTGAAAGAACAAAAACTCAAGAATAAAAAAATGATATGGGGCGCAGCAGCCTTCATCATTCTAATCATCGGTGTAGCCGTGTTCATGCGAACAAAGAGACAATGACATGTAGAAAACGCATTCAGATCCTACAGAAGAATATTCATTAATCATTTCACTCTTCCTTCAGTGTCTTCAGTGTATTCTGTGCCTTCTGTGATTCTGACACTCCTCGGTTCAAACCAATTTACCATCCTTAAACCGCGCAATAGCCCCGCGTTCTGCCAATTCAGCCTTTGCATAATGCGCTGGCATTTGAGATGACTTCCAACGACCCGCGACCTGCATATCAACAACAGACGCACCCGCCGATGCCAACGACATCGCTGACCCAACACGCAACGAATGTCCCGATATAAACCCATTAATACCCGCAATCGATGCGCGTTTCTGTATGATACGGCGTGCAGAATGTTCGTGGAGTCTGTTTTCCTGTATATTATCGCCACGGCGGATCTGTCGGAATAGGGCACCGCTATGAATGTCCGCACGAACCTTGTATTGTGAGATGACATGCCGCGTTATATCGCAGATATAAAGGCTTTGCCCGCGCCCCTCTTGATCAGATTTGGAGGCTTTGAGTGTGAGTGTCGTCTCTTTTAGGTCGCTGATGTTGACAGCGACAACTTCACTGATACGCAGTAAGCAGTCGCTCATCAGTCGTATCATAGCGGAGTCTCGTAAGCCTGTGAGTGTGCCATCGGTTTCGGCTTGTATACAGACCCGTTCCACCGTCTGCCAGATAAGTCCGTCGACCTGCCCGCGTCCTCTCTCCTTACCATCTCTGCGGATACCTGCGAGTGTCGCGTTTGTAATTGGTAGTGGGACAATACCTTCAATCTGATGTTTCATCTGCCATTTCACTGCGGCGACGACTTGTGAAATCGTTGAAGGTGATTTGCCTTCGTCGTGCAACTTGGTGATATATGCTGCCAGTAGCGAGTCGGATAACGGTGTATCGGTCGGTTTCCAGTCATCTAAACTTTGTAAGGCACGTTGATACGCCTTTTTCGTATTTGCCGATATGCTGGATTGGATAAGTGTTTTGGTTTGTTCCTGAAGTGCTGTCGAAGATGTTTCGAGTTTGGCGATTTTGTTCTGCATTCAATTCCCCAATTTGGATAGCGTTGTATAACCTTAATTATATGACGCTATCCATCTGATTTGGGTTACACGAATTTTCTTTGTCTCCTCTAACGGTAATTGTTAGAATCTCGGATTTTCACTGATTATAGAAATGTCTGAACCAGGATTTGCAGGATAAGAGGTATTTGTCAGAATTGTGGATTACTCGGATTATGTGTTGTAAGTGCATTTTTTGCGTTTTTTCATACCAAATATGTAGATTGCCCTTGATTTTAGCATTGGTAAATTTACAGAATCCTATAACTGTGGGTGTTTGTAGAATTGGCATAGATGTTGCGTAAAAGTCAGTAGTTATAGGCTGAGTATGACAAACAATTGAGTACCAGATTTAACTTGTTTATGACGCAGCGAATAAAGCTTACCATGCAAAGGAGATAAGTATCATGAAAAGACAATTTTTTATTGGTTTTGTTCCGTTATGCTTGGTGGCAATTGGTGTCTTTTTCGTTATACGGAACAATATACGTCAAGAGGAAAACAGTATGGATGCTATGATTGCTACTCGTCAAGAGGTAACCGATATGGACGTTTTCATTGATTCTTTCCCGAAAGAAGAACAAGGGACTATCCGTGAAGAGTATGAGTCACAAATGCGTAGAGCCAAAGCATCTGGCGATGATAAATGGATCGCGCATTTTGAGAAAAGTCTTCAGGAATCATTTCAATCGTCTTTAAACTCTCCTGAACTTCCCGATGATGATTATGAGAACGTTCAATATTATGAAGATAAGATTCGCAAAGCGATAGAAAAAGGAGCCAGTGAAGAACGCATCGCAATGTTAGAAAGATTGCGCGGTTATTATCAACAAAACATTGTGAGGGATAAGGAAATTGACCGGAAGTTCGCTGAAGACCGTGCTCGATTTGAAGCACTTCGCACGCCGCAAGAACGGATTGCTTACTATGAGCAGAAACTACCGGCAGCAGAAGAGGCACTTCGGCTTGCACAAGAAAATGGTAATGCTTCAGCTATTCGATGGGCACAATGGGATGTTGAAAGCATAAATTTAGATATAAAAACCCTCAACAGGGAACTTGCTTGGCTCCCTATAAAAGAAGAACTGGATGCACGTAGAAAACATTGGGAAGAAGTGAAAAGACCGAAACTGATTGAACAGTATCGTGATCTTTGGCATATAGAAGAGGTCGATGGTGTTGAGCGTATCGTTGGTGTTCGCACACCTGCAGAGATAACGGCTGTCGCAAAGACTTTAATATCCAATCGGTCTTCAGTAGAACCATCAAAACAGATCTTTTTACCGGATGCTTCGGATGTCGGTGCTTCACCACAGGGCAAGCCATTGTCACCGGAGGTAGAGGTAGAAACGCCATTTGTTTCATCCTCAGCAGTTCCAATAGAATCTATGACGACAGCACAAAAACAGTTTCTATCGTGGCGGAAAGATTTAGATAATAACTACTTGGATGTGCTTGTGTCTCAGCAGTTGACCCCGCAGGAAATTAATCAGTATTTCCCAACAGAACTGGAACGACAAAATTTGAAATCTCGGACATCAGAGATGCAAGAAGTGGTAGTGTCAAAAGTACGCAGTGTTGTCTCACAGATACAAGGTGCGACAGCAGATCAAAGACTTGAACTCGCACATCAACTTGTTATGACAAACTTTGATAAAGACTTTGCTGATGCTGTCATTGAGCGTTTACAGTTGGACAATAAACGCTAACAGGATTATCTGGACGAATTTATCACACAACACTAAATGTTTCTGTGTATCCATTCACATCTATTGTATATTCCCCTGGTTCGCAGTATCCGAGAAAAATTATATCAATATAGTATGGACTGGCAATGTCACATGAAACGGGACCTGTCGTTACCGTCTGTTTGATCTCAAGAAAAATTGTGTCTCCATCTGAATAAATTGGGAATCTATCAAACACCCTGGGCATAATATCATGATCTATCTCATAGTTTTCTATGCATTCACCCGTTAATGTTCCAGTAACCAAAACGGAGATGGCAAAAACGTCAGGAGCATCCGGTAGATCTATTGCCGTAGTGAGTATTTCAACGTCTCTGATAGGCATCAATTCGATGACCTCTCGGGTGCATCCAATAAGATTTACTGCGATCAAGATAGTAGATACTATAAATGGATATATAGATTTTCGCATATTTGCTGCCTTTTTGACTGTGTTGTATGATAATAGTCTTTACAAATGTTGTAGATTGATTCTGTTAACATATTATACCACATTGACATTTACCGATACTATTCCATTGATTCTTTATTTTCCACTTATACACCTATCGCCCCTCTGGGGCTTCTTGTTTGCATAGTCAACGTTAACTATACACCTATCGCCCCTCTGGGGCTAAACCCTCTTCCTTCAGTGTCCTCAGCGTCCTCTGCGGTTTCTGTGATTCTGACAATCCCGCCATTCAAACATAACCCCATTTTATGCACCCTTCCTGTATCCCAATTGTATCTTATATATAGTAAAAGCAATGTGTATATTTTATGATAGGTTATTGGAACATTTACCACACATATAGTGTAAATATAATAGATACCGATCATATCTATACATTTTTGGAGTAGTTCGATGGTAGAGGACGATGTTCAACTCATACGTAAAGTGTTGTCTGGTGAAGATGCAGCGTTCAGCACCTTAGTGCAGAAGTATCAGAAAAGTGTTCACGCATTCGCTTGGCGGAAAATAGGGGATTTCCACTTCGCAGAGGAGATCACGCAGGATACTTTCGTCAAAGTATATCAAAACCTTTCCACACTAAGAAATCCAAACCTGTTCGCTGGATGGCTATATGTAATCGCCAACCGGTTATGTATCAGGTGGAAACAAAAGAGAAAATCAATGTCTCAATCATTAGAGGGCACATCCGTGTCAGATATAGACGCAACTTCATACAATAAGTATACATCCGAACAGAGAGATATAGCGTCAACCGAGAGACGACTTGAAATCGTAGACAAACTACTGAGAAAGTTGCCTGAAAGCGAACGCACGGTTATCACGCTATTTTATTTGGGTGAAATGACAGCAAAGGAGATCGGTATGTTTTTAGGTGTATCAATCAACACAATAAAGAGCCGTCTGCGTCGTGCGCGGGAACGGTTGAAGTCGGAAGAGGCGATACTACAAGAAAACTTCAGTTGTATTCAATTCCCAACACAGACAACAGAAGACATCATGAGAAGAATATCTCAACTCAACCCAACAGGGACATCTGGTAGCAAGCCACTGGTGCCGATAGGTTTATCCGCTGTATCAGCGATGGTAGTCTTATTGCTGATGGGAGTTGGTGGGATACATCTACACCGTTTCCAAAAGCCTTTTAGTTTAGAGTCCACATCCGAAAGAACGATTGAAATCGTAGATACACAACTTGTCTTGGAAACTCCAGCAGAAACATCGGAGCGGAATCAGGTTGGTCATTCAGATTTAGTCGGTAGAGATAATGGCACAGAACAGCAACCGGATACACCCCTATTCGCTGCAGCCGATGCAGACGATACAGTGAATTCAGATTTTGACTTAGAATGGGTGCAAGCGAAAGGTCCGGAAGGTGGCGCAATATCAACCCTATTCACAACAACGAATGGTGATATATTTGCAGGCACACTCAACGGTCTCTACAGACTTACAGATGACCACACCACATGGCAACTGATAAACCCTATCAAAGGTCCGTCCCCACCACTATATGATGACAAGTGGTGGTGGCAAGTAGCAGAAAAAGAAGACACACTTTACCTTGCTACCGATACAGCGATATTGAAATCAACCGATAGAGGTGAAACTTGGGAGAAACTTTGTGATGTTGTTAATGAGAGTCCGGGGCATCTTGTAGATATGGTATTGATAGACGGTGAGCAAGGATCGGATATGACAATCTATATCGCTTACAGTAATTGGATTATCCGCTCAGATAATCTTTTTGAAACATGGACACTCCTGCTCAAAGGTTTGGAGAATACAAGAATCCGTTCGCTTGCTGCTATTGGGAACACACTGTTTGCTGGCACGAATAAAGGATTATATCGTCTCAATGGCGATGTGTGGAAACAGGTGTTGATTGATCAGGAGAATACACAAAACAAAACCGTTCACCTCTCAGCGTTAGCAGTTGTAGAAAACAATCTCTATGTGGCAGTGCAGCTGGATGAAAGAATTCGTCATATTGAAATCGGTGAAGATTTTGATGCTATTCAATTTGGTCAAACCGAACGGTTTCTTTATCACTCAAACGACATGGGGGATACATGGAACAATATCACACCGAAACAGGATGTCGTAAATAATAAAGTCAACTTTGTTCATAATAATTCGACTTCGTTTAATAGGACAGTCATCGTTGAAAGTCCATCAATCAAATTAACAGCATCTGGCGAAAAGATTTTGCTGATTGTTGGTGAGTCTCACTACTATTCAAAGAATAGCGGGGAGACTTGGACAAAGTTTGATGATATAAGCAATATTAACAATGTTTCAGGGGTTGTGTTATTGAATGACGACACAGTGTATAGAAGTAGTTTGTCCGGAATTCATCGCACAAACGATGGCGGTGCGTCTTGGCATAGTCTCAATACAGGGATTATCAATACATTTATCCATCAGTTGGTTGTCCTGAACAACACAATCTATGCGAACATAGGTCAACTTAATGTTGTCCGTTCTACGGACAGTGCAGATTCGTGGACACCTGTTGCTGGTGACACACATCAATACACATCTATATTAGAATCTGATGGCACCCTATACGCGATGAACGAGGTTAATTCCGCTCTAAAGCTTTACCAATTTTCTGACGATGAGAATAGGTTTGTCGAAATTCCTGATGTGCCGGTTCTTAAAGAAGTTGAGAAACCGAAACGTAATAAGGTTATTGTGGAAAGATTTGGGTTTGGTGATAAAGAAATACGCAAACCTGATAGACCTGCCAACGTGCAGGAGCAATTTGACATTAACGACGTAAACAAAGATTTGACTTTAACAAGTCATAACACTGATACGAATGTTTTTATTGTATCATCTTTTGGAAAAAATATCGCTGTGAGTCCAACAGCCTACTATGTAGAATATAAGAAGAAACTCTACCGTTGGAAACCCGGTACAACCGAATGGAAAGACACTGGATTGATAGATACAGGTAAATTTGCTACTAATTATGGGAATCCAGATGAGTTTTTCAATTCTTTTGATCTTGGTTTTAAAATCGCTGTGTTGAAAGACACTGTTTATGTGGGAATGCTGGATAAACGGCTGATGCAATCATTTGATGAAGGTGACACTTGGAATGACGTTACCGTAGATCTTCCGTTTGATGTTGAACGTTTCAAGGAGATCGTTTTTGTAGGTGAAACTGTCTATGTCGCTACGGATAAAGGCGTTGCAAGTTCTGCGAATGGCGTTGATTGGGAAACTATCACGGACACGCAAGGCAACCTTCTTGTGGTGGATAGATTTGCGGTGGATAAATCAAGCCTCTACGGTCTATCTAAGAATATCGTGTATCAATTGACCGAGAAATCGGAGACATGGCGACAAGTCACACCCAAAATCACACAATCTGTATCTACGATTGAGGTGGATGGGGATACGGTCTACGTCGGGACGCAGGGGCAAGGGGTATATCGTTATTCCCTTGATGATACAAAAAACCCGTAGGTCGGAGCGAGCGTAGCGACCTCCGACAAAATAAGGAGGAAATATGTTCAAACAATTGGATCACAAAATAATAGGGACTGTTGCGTTGATTGCTATACTACTTGTGGCAGGGACAATCATATATACGCAGTGGAGCTACAAACAGTTTGCATCGGAAATTGATGAGTCTACACAGTCCACCACATCTAAATCTACATCAACAGAAACTGACACACCTGCCGAACTGCCTAAGACTACACAACCCGTTAACGAAAACATTGACACCAAACCGAAACCTGTAGCGGAATCACATCCAACAAATATCACGGAAGATAAACCAGAGAAACCCGCCTTTGATGCGACAAACTTACTTCCAGCTATGGGGTTACCTGAAGAAGTCACTTCGCTTTTAGAGGGAGAACCAGACGAGGCAGACTATGAAAAAGCAGAGGCTTATCTGCAAGAGAAATATGGTGATTCCGCAGAAGTGAAAGCGATAATGGATAGACTGAAAGGGATGTCAGGGGGATCCGTGGACGTTAAGGATCTCACTGCATTGTTTGAGGATTGGCTTCAGGTTTTACCTGAAGATCAACAGGAAAAGAAGCAGCATTTGATGCAAATCCTTACGAGGCTACGCCAGAAGGAAAGTCAGGATGCTGAAGTCGAAGTCCATGTTTTCACTGAATCGAATTTAGATCAGTTAGATCCGGCTCTATTAGAAAAGGCGAAAGCGGAAGGGACAATCATCACAAATGTAGAAACAATAACCGTTGAAGAGTGATAGAAGACTGTCTGAACTAGGATTTTCAGGATTACAAGATTTACAGGATAAGAGTGTTATTGGTGGTTGTGTACGTGTATACAGGTATATATGTATACACCTTTCGCCCCTCTGGGGCTAAACCCTCTTCCTTCAGTGTGTTTCAGCGTCCTCAGTGCGTTCTGTGATTCAGACAATCCCGCGATTCAGACAATCCCGCGATTCTGACAAATCCCTCTTCTCTTATCCTGCTAATCCTGGTTCAGACAATCTTCGTAGGTCGGAGTTAGCGTGCGAAGTCCGACATAGTTATTTGTCAGAATATAAAATGGGTTGACACACACAAATCTGAATTGTATAATCTTACTAAGGCAGCGTGGAGGAACATAAGAAATCTAAGACCGCATGAATACACCCACTGAAATAACAAATTTAAATGAATATATTAATTGTATAAATAAGATAACAGAACCCGGAAAAAATTACCTATATCGTGGTCAAGAAAACGTAGAATGGACAGTCAACAGCAGTGCTTATCGACGTGTATTAAAAGAACAACCTGATGCTGAGTCAAGTGTCTTAGTAGAATTGTTCGTCCGTTATCTGATACAGATAGTTGATGAGGTACAACTCAAGTATCCGACTACATACAGGGATATGTCTCCATTGGAGTGTATGGCACATCTTCAACATAACAAAGTTGCTACAGGACTTATAGATTTTACATTCAATCCACTTGTTGCACTCTGGTTTGCATGTGATAAGCACGAAGGTAAAGATGGAAAAGTTTTTGTTTTAGAAAACAATAAACAAAAGATTGAAGAAATATCAAAAACAGAGGATCTTAAACAGGAACTGAATGAATTGTTTGATATGAATTACCTGAAGTGGCATCTCTGGACACCTACTTTGGATAGCAAAGTCGTAGATACACAACGTATCACGATCCAGCAGTCTGTATTTCTATTCGGGTTACCAGAAGTAACTCCAGAATTGAATATGCAAGAAATGGTCATCCTACATCAACAAAAAGAACAGATAAGAACAGAGTTGGAAAATATCGCAATTTCAGAAATAACCTTATTCCCGGATCTGCTTGGTTTCTTTGAAAGAAACTCGCATGAACACCCATACGATCTTTCTCTCAATGAATAATAGTAATATGGAGAAATGCAGCGATGACAGACATGCAATCCCACACAGATAATAACTACAGAAATTATTACGACCGAGCAACTGCTAAGTTAGCATTAAAAAAATACGATGAAGCAATAGAAAATTACAACAAATCGATCAATCTAAATCCGGACAACGAAAAATCGTATAGACTTCTCGGTCTTGCTTTTTTTGAGAAAGGTGAGCCTGACTGTGCTATTGAATACTATAAGAAATCAATAAAACTCAAACCTGACAATCCAGATACATTATATCTTTTTGGCAACGCATACTTGGCAAAGGGTCAGATTGACACCGCTCTTGAATACTTTGATAAATCAATAGATCTTGATCCTTATAGTTCCCATGCATATAGCAGCCGAGGGAATGCTTATTCTCAAAAAGGCGAATATGATACTGCAATTGAAGACTACACCAAAGCGATAGAACTCAGATACGACAACACCAAAGCCCTTAGGAACCGAGCAACTATATACATCATAAGAGAAGAAGCAGACCTTGCTCTCAACGATTTAAACAAAGCTATAGAACTCAGACCTGAACTTGCAGATTTATATAATACACGTGGACAAGCAATGAGAATCAAAGGGAAACTTGACCATGCCATTGAAGACTATACAAAAGCAATTGAACTCAATCCTGAATATGTTGAAGCATATAACAATCGCGGTGTCATCTTCGGTGAAAAAGGTGAATATGAACTTGCCATCAATGATTTTGACACAATAATAAATATTGAAGAAAAAAATCTCAACGCCTATAATAATCGTGCCAAAGTATACACAATAATGGGAGAATACGAACTTGCAATCAAAGACTACAATAAGGCACATGAATTTGCACCTGAAGATGCTGTAATCTATAACAATCGTGGCACTGCTTACAAATTTAATGGAGAATTAGATCGCGCAATACAAGATTATAACGAAGCAATTGAACTCAATCCGAATTACGCTAATCCTTATTACAATCGCGGTAATACTTACGGTCAAATGGACAAACTGGATTCTGCTCATCAGGATCTGACCAAAGCAATTGAACTACAACCAAATTATGCTGAGGTTTATGGAAGTCTGGGATTTGTCTACGAAAAAAAAGGTGAGCTTGATTTAGCGATAAAAGAATATACGAAGGCAATTGAGCTTAAACCAGATTATACTGAAATGTATATCAACCGCGGGGCAGTTTTCAAAAGAATGAAGAATTATGACAGTGCCATTGAAAACTATACTAAGGCAGTTGAACTTAATCCTAATAATGGTTACTCATATTTTAATCGTGCAAGTGCTTATGAAAGAAAAGGAGATATTTCAAAAGCTATCATAGACATTAACAAAACGATTCATTGTATGCCTAGGTTCTCCTTAGCCTATTATTTCAGGGCAATGCTGTTGTTATGCATGAAGAATTGGACTAAAGCAAAAGATGACTTGAATATAGCAAATACTTTGGGAGAGAACATCGCTACTTTATTTCAAAACATATATTCAACTATTCCAGAATTTGAGCAAAAACACAACGTAAAACTACCAGAAGACATAGCAGCAATGCTAACCCCACCACAAACTAACAATCCGATACATTGATAGAATAACCCCAGTGATGCAACCTGTGTATACACGTAATCAGCATGTATACACTCATACCCGTATACACTCACCAAAACCCTTTTCCTTCAGTGTTTTCACCGTCCTCTGTGGTTTCAGCGATTCAGACGAATACAACACCTTTCGCCCCTCTGGGGCTTCTTGTTTGCATAGTCAACGTTAACTATACACCTTCCGCCCCTCTGGGGCTAAACCCTCTTCCTTCAGTGTCTTCACCGTCCTCTGCGACTTCAGTGATTCAGACAAATCTTCAGCACCAACGTGGTAAAAGGTGTATGCACTTCTACAATTTGATATAGAAGTTTTGGTATGATATACTATTTGTATGAAATACGTATATGTTTTCTGTATGATGGCAATATTGTCTGTTGTTGGTAGGACTGCGGCTGCGGATGAACTTGTAATCTCGTTTCTTTCTAATGAGAAGGGGGATTATGACATCTTCGTTGTGGATATGGCGGGGACGGTGCTGGAACGTATTGAAACGGATCCTCTACAAAAAAGTGGTTTGACGTGGTCTCCTGATCCCAATGTTTTTGGGTTCTCGTCGGGTGCAGATGGGAATCTGGATGTGTTCAAGATGGATCTTCGAGATAGAGAGCCGATTCGTTTGACTTTTCATGATGAGAGAGATTTGAGACCTACTTGGTCGCCTAACGGTAAATGGATTGCGTTTATCTCTGATCGGAATGGGAAGCACGATGTTTTTCGTATCGATGCTGATGGTGCTAACTTGATCCAGTTGACGAATGAAGGGCATTGCGGTTTGCCTACGTGGTCACCTGATAGTCAGTGGATCGCTGTTGATATAGATCATGACCTGCTAAACGCTATTTTTGTGATGAATGCTGAAGGGGATGAGATGCGTCAAGTAACGGGTGATCTTCCGTTATTTGGTGGTTGCAGTTGGTCGCCTGATGGTGAACGGATTGCGTTTAGCGCAGGTCGGTTTGGTGTAGAGCCTATAAATGTTTTTACCGTTGATGTTAATGGTGAAGATAAGAAGCGATTGACGAATTTGGGTATGGGTCTACGTGCGATTCATCCAGCGTGGTCGCCTGATGGTGAGTGGATTGCTTATTCGGTCGGACCGATGTTTGGTGGTGATAACACGATATATGTAATTCGTTCCGATGGTGTCGGTATTGGTAAACCGTTGAAGGAGACTGAGGGTTTATCGGTAAGGCATGTGCCTGTGTGGAGGTATGGCAGTTTCTTTTGGGCTTCTCCGGAAATAGGTAGTCGATGGGTTACATGGGGTGCGTTGAAAGAGAGTTTGTGAGTTTTGTTTGGGTTTATGTAGGTCGGAGCGAACTTGCGACCTCCGACATGTTGATCTCTTTGTAGCACAATCTAACAGATTGTGCTACATAATTTTGAGGAATATATAATGAGATTTATTACATTTCTATGCTCGGTAATGCTTATGCTTTTTGGTGGGCAATTGGTATCGCAGGCTGACGACCTTTATGACGGTTTAATCCTCTACTTGGGTTTTAGTAGTGATCATGATGGTATTGTTCAAGGTTGGTCAGGTTGGTCAGTCAACGGAAATAACGGCACACTCATGGGGGGTGCTGAAATAACACATGATGAGAAGGTTCACGGAATAGGAGCACTGGAAATCAGAAACGAGAACGCGAGCGTGCATGTTGAATCATTTCAAGAGTTATCGGAATATCAGGACAACTCTTTTCTCTTTTGGATCAAATTTATTCAACCTTCGAATGGTGAATGGAGCCAAATTATTGCGAAAACTGCACCGGGTGAAGATCGTTCTCCCGGTATCTGGATCCGTCCTGATCAGTTAGGGATTCATTATCGGTTTAACCCTGGTAACACAGGGGCTGATTACGTCGGTCCGGGTGGCAATAATACACAATTTCAGATCGATAGATGGTATCACATTGCGGGTGTTAAAGAGGGTGGGACGTTGTCCATTTACACGGATGGTGATTTAAGAGGGACATACCCTGTTTCGCAACCCCATACCCAAGGTGCTGATACGTTGTATATTGGGAAAAGTCCCGGATATAGAGCTGCGTTGTTCTACCTTGACCAACTGTATATTTTTAACAGGGCTTTAGGTGTGGATGAGATTAATGTGATAAAGTTTGGTTTGCCGCTTCCTGTTGAGCCGAAGGATAAACTGACGACTACATGGGGACAATTGAAGACGTTCCGTAAGTATAAGAACTAACAGTTTCTTGTAGGTCGGAGCGAGCGTGCGACCTCCGACTTCTTACATTACATTCTGTAGGAGCGACCTCGTGGTCGCGATACAAACCCCTTCATCGCGACCACGAGGTCGCTCCTACAGAAGAATATACATTCATCATCAACTCCCAATCCTGTTAATCCTGAAATCCTGAAAATCCTGGTTCAGACAAAACGAGCATTCTGTAATTCAAACACAATATCTGATATACTATACCCATAATCACAAGCACTCATATCGGAGAGAAGCAGTGAAAAACGCACTACACATCGCACTAATCCTAACCCTCATCATCTTATCCATACCCACATTCGCACAAGAAACGAAAAAGGGATTTGAACTCCCCGAAGGTGCAACAGCACGACTCGGTAACGGTCGCATCTATGACATACAATATACCGAAGACGGCACACGACTTGCTGTCGCTACATCAATGGGGATTTGGCTTTACGATACAATCAACTATAAAGAGATATATCTGCTAACGAAACACTACTCAAATCCCAATTTAATGGCGTTCAGTCCTGATGGGAAAACACTCGCAAGTGCTGGAAGAGGGGGTGCAATATATCTGTGGGATATTAACACACGCAAACATAAATTGCAATTATTCAATAGAGGAGGTGTCATCGATATCATTTTCGGTAAAGATGGAGATACCCTCGGGACGTTAGGCACAGATGGCACAATCCGCTTATGGGATCCGAACACCGGACAGGAAAAGCAGGAATTTAAAAATATAATCGATTTACATAAACCCACTATATTAGCTACTGCCTTCAGTCAATACGATTTTATACTCGCAACAGGTGATCAGAAAGGTGTCGTTAGAATATTGGATCCGTTTTCAGGTGAAAACATACATACATTCAAAGAGCATGGAAATCTTGTCAACAGTCTATCATTCAATTCCGTTGATAACATACTTGCGAGTGGGGGTTGGGACAACTGTATCCGTTTGTGGGACTTAGTTGAGGGCAAACAGAAACTAATAATTGACAGTAAGGATGCCAGACAAAACCTCACCTTTAACCCAACGGGTGGCTTGTTAGCCAGTAGCGATTATTCCCATAATATCTACCTTTCGGATATCAATACAGGTGAACAACGGAAAAAGTTGAAAGGACATACAGAAAAAATTATGGGTATCTCCTTTAGTTCCGATTTGCGGACAATCGCAAGTGCCAGTTTGGATGGAACAGTCCGTATCTGGGAAGTTGTTTCTGGTGAACAGAAACATATATTTCCGCTTCATTATGGCAATTTCACATGTATTGATATTAGTCCGGATGGTAAAACAGTCGTAGCACCGACGACTGAACACGCTGTTTGCTTTTGGGATATTACATCTGGTGAACTGGAAAAAAGACTTAAGAGAAAAGAAAATACAAAAGAGGGTGAAATCGCTTTCAATCCTGTTGGAAATGTAATCGCAACTGGAAGTCATGGAAAGTACATCAATGTATGGAACCGAGAAACATTTGAGCTGATGGACACACTTCGATGGCATAAAGACCGTATTACTTCTGTTGTATACAGTCCTGATGGGAAAACGCTCGTCAGCGGGAGTGCCGATAAGACTGTCCGACTATGGGACACAGACACATTGGAAGAAAAGCACAGAATCGAAGGGCACGAATTGGGTGTGACAAGTGTTGCATTTAGTCCTGATGGAAACACAGTCGCAAGTGCGAGCAGTGATAAGACTGTCCGTCTATGGAATGCCGAAACGGGTGTTGAAATGCATGTGCTTGGGGGGCATGTAACGGGTGTGACGAGTGTTGCGTTTAGTCCCGATGGCACTACAATCGCCAGCGCAGATAACACAAGGGAAATACATCTGTGGCATGCATCGACAGGCGAACAGAAAAACGTCATTGAGGGTGATGACGTTGGTGTCGAACGTGTCGTGTTTAGTCCGGACAGCAAAGTGTTGGCGACTGGTAATCGTTCTGGTTCCGTCCAACTATTCGATGTCGACACAGGGGAATCGCTCCATCGGTTCACGGGTCATCTGAAAATGGTAACGGATATTGCCTTCACACCAGACGGCAACAAACTTGTCAGTCTGTGTAGTGATGGCGTATTGTATGTGTGGGATGTAGGTGCCGTTATCTCCTCAGATCCGTAGGTCGGAGCGAGCGCAGCGACCTCCGACATCTTTATCTGAACCAGGATTTTCAGGATTTCAGGATTTCCAGGATAAGAGTTTGGATTCCCATGTCCCTTGGCAAAAGGAAACCTTCCATCCTTTGAAACGCGGTATATACACACCAACTCCCAATCCTGAAAATCCACAAATCCTGTAAATCCTGGTTCAGACAAAACGCGCATTCTGTAATTCAAACACAAAATATGATATACTATACACACAATCCCAAGCACACATATCGGAGAGAAGCAGTGAAAAACGCATCACACATCACCCTAATCCTAACCCTCATCATCTTATCCACCGCCACATTCGCACAAGAAAACAAGAAGGGATTTGAACTCCCCGAAGGTGCAACAGCACGGCTCGGTAACGGTCGTATGAATATGTATGCAATACAATATACCGCAGACGGCACACGACTGGTCGTCATGACTTCTATGGGGATATGGCTTTACGATACAATCAACTTTAGTAAGATCTACCTACTTACGAAGCACCCGACACGTCCCCAATTCTTGGCGGTAAGTCCGCATGGGAATATGATGGCAAGTGTGGATATAGATAAAGTCATTTACCTATGGGATACTGACACCGGAACACATAAACGTGAAATTAGACTGGATAATGGCATCCATAAAATCGTCATCAGTGGTGATGGACAAACAATCGCAACTTTGGGATTAACAACTTTGGGATTAACTGTTACCGTCCGTCTATTTGATTCGAACACGGGTAAAGAAAAGTTTGAGTCAGAAGAACTGGTTGATTTCGGGGCACAAGGTGTTTTCTCTTTTGACTTAGATCCAGATAACTTACTGCTTGCAATTGGGTCTCGGCACGGTCTCATCACAGTAATTGACGCTTTTACAGGTAAAACGAAATATACTCTTAAAGGACATGATACCACAGTCGTTAGTCTGGCATTCAGTCCAGATGATAGGACGCTTGTCAGCGGGAGTAGTGATAGTATGCGTTTGTGGGACTTAGAAACGGGAAAACCCAAAAAAATCATTGAACATACCGGAACCAATAAACGCATTACCTTTAGTCCGGATGGTAGCCTGTTTACCAGTAGTGATGCGGAAAATATCCGCGTATGGGATGTCAACACAGGTGAACAACGGCAACTCCTGAAAGGACATACCGCAAGCATTTTGGATATCTCGTTCAGTTCGGATATACGGACGATCGCAAGTGCCAGCAAGGACGGAAGTGTCCGTATCTGGGATGTCAATACCGGTAAACAGTTGCATGCCTTTTACAATCATTTCGGCACTTTCACCTGTTTCGCAATGAGTACGGATGGAAAGACAGTCGTTGCCCCGACTTTAGATCAGACAGTCTGTCTATGGGATATTTCATCTGGCAAACTCGTAAAAACATTTAACAAAGATGATTATTACGATATCGCAGACGCCGCGTTCAACCCAACCGACGATATTATCGCATTTGCGAGTTATGGGAATTACATCAGTGTATGGAATCGAGAAATAGGTGGGTTGATGAAAACCTTGAAAGGACATAATGATTATGTTCTATCTGTTGCGTTCAGTCCGGACGGGAAAACTATCGTCAGTGGGAGTTCGGATGGGACTGTCAGGCTTTGGGACACTGAGACATTTGAAGAAAAGCGTGTGCTTCAAGGACACGATCGTTATGTGTTGAGTGTTGCGTTTAGTCCTGATGGAAACACGGTCGCAAGTTCAGGTTATGATATGACTGTCCGTTTGTGGGATGCCAAAACGGGTGATATAAAGAAAGTCCTTAAGGGGCACAAAAGGGGAGTCTACGATGTTGCGTTTAGTCCCGACGGCACAACGATTGCGAGTGTTGTTAAGAAGGGCATTGTGTTTCTGTGGGATGCATCAACAGGCGAACATACACGCACTATTGATGTAGAATTAGACGGAACGAGATGTGTAGATTTTAGTCCTGACAGCAAAGTATTAGCGTTTGGAACGCTTACCGGTGCTATCCAGCTTATTGATGTTGACACTGGTAAGACATTACATAAGTTTCGGGGTCATCGTAAGATAGTATCGCATATTGCCTTCACCCCAGACGGCAACACCCTTGTCAGTCGCTGTGATGAAGGGATCTTGTATGTGTGGGATGTAGGCGCGGTTATCTCCTCAGATCCGTAGGTCGGAGCGAGCATTAGCGACCTCCGACATCTTTATCTTTTGTAGCACAATCTGTTAGATTGTGCATCTTCCTTCAGTGTTTTCAGCGTCCTCAGTGCCTTCAGCGATTCTGACAAAGAACTGTCTGAACCAGGATTTTCAGGATTACAGGATTAGTAGGATAAGAGTTGGATTCCCATGTCCCTTTGCAAAAGGTAACCTTCCATCCTTTGAAACGGGGTATATACACACCAACTCCCAATCCTGGAAATCCACAAATCCTGTAAATCCTGGTTCAGACAATTATCCGAGATCTTGACTACGTGACACCCGTTTTGCCGAGGTTTTTAAATGGAAAATGAAAATCTAAAGATTCCGACACAAGGCATAAACATCAAAACCAATGTCAATACATGGGCACTTCCAAAGGGAGCAATTGCTCGGTTTGGTAAAGGAACCGTGAATAAGGCATTGGCATTTTCCCCGGATGGCAAGTATCTTCTCGTTGGCACATGGGTTGGTGTTTGGTGGTATGACGTGTCCACCTGGTCTCCTATCGCTTTGTGGGAAACAGAACGAGGTGCAATTGTAAGGATTACCTTCTCTCCCAACGGAAAACGGCTTATTATCTGCAATTGCGATGGAATAATCAAGGTATTTGATGTATCTACAGGTGATTGTATTTCACAGGTAAGACATCGACCAAGTTTTTCCCAAGTGGTCTTTTCGGCAGATAATCAGCACTTCGCTACGTCTGTGGGGCGTTCGAGTGTTGTTTATGTTTGGCATGCGGATACTTGTGAGCAGATTGCCCAACTTTCAATCGCACCGGAAATAACGTTAGAAAAGCGTAGGAGAGATGTTCATCGTCCACTCTGTTTCTCCGACGATGGACAACTCCTTGCTCATGCCAGTCCAGTAGATGCAGATGGCACTGCTGATTTCATTTCGGTGTGGGATATGAAAACGTTTGAACCGATTGCTTCTATTAGAGATTATACCACACGGATAGAGACACTTGCTATTTCCCCTTGTGGTAAGTTTTTTGCTGTGGGAGACGCATCTGGCATCCTCAAGGAGTGGGATATAGTTAGCGAGAAACCTACGGGCAAGCAGATAAAAACTTCATCAGATTATCCGCAATGTTATCAGGTAATTCCTTCCTATACTATCTCAGGTCAATTGCGCGCAGCCTGTGGGAGTGGTTCTGAAATCGCCGTATGGAACGTGGAAGATAGTGAAAAGATAGATGAGTTTGATTATGGTTGGTCCATCAGTTTCTACCACTTTCTAAACGGAACACACCTTGCTGTCCATAATCCGTTGAAAGTATGGATAGAGAGTTCATCGGACAGATGTGTTGCAATTTTAGATCACAGAGATATACCTTATTCACCAGTGTTTGCTCCTGATGGAAAAACGCTTATGAGTACAAGACAAAGTAGTGGTAGTGCTTACTGTTGGGATGTTTTAGAAAAACGGGAGCGGTATCGGGTGTATGACGATAGAATATTGATAAGGCAAGTCTGTTATTCTCCTGAGGGGAGTATGTATGCCCATGGAACTGTGAGAAATACAAATACAGGGATCGTTTGGAATATTGAAACTGATGAAACAATTGCAACTTTCACGAAGCCAGATACGCGACTAATCGCTTTCGCCTCTGCCCCAGCGACGGATGCCTGTGCGTTCGGAGATTTAGAAGGTAATTGTTATGTGTTTGATGGACAGGAACCGCTAAAAATACTCTCTGGACATACTGGTGCCATTCAAGCAATTGCATTTAATGCTAATGGTGAGCAACTTGCCTGTACTTCAGCGGGAGGTTCTGCTTATGTGTGGGATGTCGCGTCAGGTCAACAGGTTGGACCACTTTCCACAGATCGCAAGTCAGCCGCTAACTTGTATACTGGGGATGCGGAGCAGATGCAAAGACAGATAAGAATGCTTAATTCTACATTGACGGCATCTCAACTGCGCAAAGTAAAAGCGATAGTTTTTTCACCGTGCGGAGATATGATCGCTGGGGGTATGTCTTGTGAAATCCGATTGTGGGATGCGACAACACATGAAATTAAATTGGCAATACTTCTACCCAGAGGTTGTACGCAACCCTATGCTTTGGCATTCACACCTTGTGGACGGTATCTCGCTTCCGGTTCTTGGTGGGGAGGAACAGATAAAGTTTCTATTCGTTTGTGGGACGTTGCGAGTGGTGAGAATATCGTCACTTTTTGGAGCCATTCAACAGATGTCGAATATCTGTCGTTTTCATCGGATAGCACACTTTTAGCAAGCGGTAGTTTTGATGGCACTATTCTGCTCTGGGATATGAAACCTTATTTGAGCATATAATACCATTTCTAATAAATAAAGTGCCATTTGCTGAGGACTACTTGCGCGATCCCAACCCCTTCATCGCGACCAGCAAATCAACGGTATGAATGCCGTTTAGGCATTCCCCGGGTCGCTCCTACAGAAGAGGGAATGTCTGAACCAGGATTTTCAGGATTACAGGATTTACAGGATAAGAGAGTGGTATTTCAATGTTCCGATGCGAAAGATAGACCTTCTTCCTTTGAAACGCAACATATACACACCAACTCCTAATCCTGCTAATCCTGTAATCCTGTAAATCTTGGTTCAGACATTTCTTTTCTGCGTCCCTCAGCGTCCTCAGTGCCTTCAGCGATTCTGACAATCAACATGTCGGAGGTCGCTTTGCTCGCTCCGACCTACGCGGTGATTTTGTATTGGTTAACGGCTTTTTGATAGGTGGCATCGTCGATTCCGTTGGTGTCGCGGAGGTCTTTGAGCTTTTTGAGGTTGTCTATCCTTATGCCGTCTGCTTCTGCTAACTCCTTTATGTCTACTGGGTCGAGAGATGTGTCGAAGTGGAAGGTGACTTGCCCTTGCACGCCCTCGGCTCGTAAGACATAACCGAGTAGGGTTGATAGTGTGCCAGCAACAGTGGATTGGACGCTGACGATGTTGACTCGGTAGTCCTTACGCTGTTCACGTGCATGTGTTTCTGTGACATGCTCATTGCTGTGCTGTTTGAGTGGTGTGCTTCCTGTTGCACGGCTAATCCGTCTGTCGTATAGCCGCATCAGTCCATCAATCAAGCCGAAGAAAGAGGCTTGCATCTGTCCACCTTTCGGCATGTTGACGGATATGATGTCCAAGTGTGCAAATCCCTCGTTGGGTTTGAGATGCGAATACATGCCGTTGATTCCATCTATGAAATCACGGATGAATTTGTCCTGTGCTTCTATATTTCCCTGTATTTCCTTTGGCATAAACTCCATTATCTTGTCGCTGTCGACAGAGAAGTCTGCACGTGCCCATCCTTGCGATTGTAGCACGTTGCGGAAGTCGTTCATCACACCGAGTTGACGGATGACATCAAGCGGTGTAGTCGTCATCAACGATTTGCCGAAAGGCATATCCGGTGTGTTGTTGAAGGGAACATACATGACGGTCGGGTCGTGTTCTAATGTAACCCATTTGCCGTTTTGCCACTGTCCGAGTTCCCACTGCTCGCCCTGTGTGGGATGTGTTGTGCAGTTAAATCGTGCGGTGATTGGATCAAGGACTGCGAGGTCGGTTGCGGTGTCGGCTGTTTGGTTCAAGATGAGTTCTATGAATATGGCACCGCGTAGGTAGATGCCTGCGTATATCTGGTCTAACATCACATCAAAGTCGTGATGTTTTGTCTCAAGTTGTGCGATAAAGTTGTCTATGATGGGAGTTGCGGAAATTGGATCGACCTCATAATACCATCCCTCGTTGCAGTTGCGTAGGAAGTCGGTGTATGCTTTGTTGACTTCAGGACTGATGTCTATAATGAGTTTCATCAATCTGTCTACGGGTAGGTTTAGGAGTTCGTCCTCTGTCCAGTTTTTGAGTTGCCAGACAGATTGGGATCGGTCGGGTGGTGCGAGGTATGCGACGGAGTGTTGTCGGTGTGGGTGTTGCATGGATATTCTGCCCCCACCGAGTGCACGTGTGTTGGGTTGATTCCGTTGTCTTCTGAATAGGTTTCTGAGAGTTTTATGTATCATGGTAGTAGTAGTATAACACGTGTGTTGGTGGGGTAGGAAGGGAAGGCGGGGTTTGGAACAATATGTATCCAATATGTATAATATAGTTTTCAGAATTTGTCTGAATCGCTGAAGTCACAGAGTTCACAGAAAACACTGAAAACACCCTCTTCCTTCTGCGTCCTTCTGCGTCCTCAGTGCCTTCAGTGATTCAGACAACTCCTGTAGGTCGGAGCGAGCATAGCGACCTCCGACTTCTTACATTCTGTAGGAGCGACCCGGGGAATGCCTAAACGGCATTCATACCGTTGATTTGCTGGTCGCGATGAAGGGATTAGGATCGCGACCAGGAGGTCGCTCCTACAGAAGAATATTCATCATTACCCTCTTATCCTGCTAATCCTATAATCCTGTAAATCTTGGTTCAGACAGTTCTTTGTCAGAATCACAAAAACCACAGAATACACTGAAAACACTGAAAATATCCTCTTCCTTCTGCGTCCTTCTGTGTCCTCAGTGCCTTCAGTGATTCAGACAAAAACATATACACTCATACACGTATACACCCACCAAAAACCCTCTTATCTCTTATCCTGTAAATCCTCTTATCCTGCTAATCCTGGTTCAGAAAAATTCCTATTTTCCCTTGATATCTCCCCATGTTGTCGTAATCAATCCAGCAGGATCCACAGGAAGCACTGCTTCCGTCCAATCATAGAGGATATAATGACCTCCAAATTCATGCAATATCTTTTCCTGCGTCCCATCCTCAACCTTGATTGAATAGACGCTATAACTCTGTCTATCTGAATTCTCGACTGTATATATGAGATACTTTCCATCGGGTGACCATTTGAGGTCGAGAAACCTAAAGTGGTCTTCAAGGAAAAACAGCTTTTTGTAGTCTGGATTTCCGAGCGAGATAATACCCAACATCGTGGCTCGTCTCACTGAACTGTTAGCATAAGCCAGCTGTCTTCTATTCGGATGGAAAGTCGGAAGATAGCCTTTTTGCGTCAAACGTGTAAGTTTTCCTGATTGGAGATCTTTAATAAAGATGCTGTCATGGTTGTCAAATACCACCTTTTTTCCATCCGGAGAAAAGTCTACAGAAAAGGCTTCCACTTTGTCTAACCGTTCGATTCGCGGTCGTTGTCTGGTTAGTTCTTTACTGGAAATGAAATAGAGTCCAATAGCGTCTGGATCAAAGGCGAGCATATTTGTAAAAACGACATCACCTTTCACCGACATAGATATGTCATAGATAATCTGAAATCTACCATCTGTTAAATTATTTATTATTTTTTTACTTCTATCATAAACGAAGATATCCATCCTAAAGCCTTGCGAACTCATCGTGGTGACGAACTTATCTCCATTTTTTTGAACAGACAGTGCCCCAATTTCCCGTTCCTGTAAATATATATTGCGTGAGACTCTTGGATCCTCAATCGTGGTAATACGCAATTCATTGAAACCAAGACTTGGATGTCTCATGATGATTTCACCAGTCAGTTCGGCATGTGTAGTAATCGGCAGTAAAATAGCCATCCATAAACAGAAATGTTGAATTATGCGTTTCATCACATATCTCCTACTGTTAGTTTTTATTATGAAACATTATACCATTATCCTATATCTATAGACACTAAACTATATCAGTTTGGTGGCAATATATAAACAAATATTTGGATTGTCTCAGCCCCAGCGGGGCGAAAGGTGTATCCGTTTTGTCAGAATCGCTGAAACCACAGAAACCATTGAAAACACTGAAAACACCTCTTACTTCCGCGTCCTTCAGCGTTCTCAGTGCCTTCTGTGATTCTGACAAATATCCTCTTTTCTTATCCTGAAAATCCTATAATCCTGAAAATCCTGGTTCAGATAAAATACATGTCGGAGGTCGCTGATGCTCGCTCCGACCTACAAGATTATTTTGTTATCAACATCTTCCGAGTAGCAGTGAAATTGCCTGCGGAGAGGGTATAGAAATACACGCCACTCGCTACGGGTTCACCTATTGCGTTTTTGCCGTCCCAATACGCGGCGTTACTCCGATGCTGATAAATACCGACTGGTTGATGTCCTAAATCTAAATGACGCACCAACTTACCGTCTGAAGCGTAAATATCTATACGCACATCTGACGGACTTGCTAACTGATACGGTAGCCACGTCTCAGGATTGAACGGGTTCGGGTAGTTGGGTAATAGTGCGGTCTCCTTCGGTGTCAAGTTTCTCAAGAGTTGCTCTAAGACAAAGATACCACGTTGGAATGTGGGATCTGTTAGGTTGATATGACGCGCTTGCTGTAGCCACTGTTCCACTTGGTCTCTTGTAGGAGCGACCTCCCGGTTGCGATCCCATAATATAGGTGCAGCGGCATCCGCACTGCCAATTGCCGCGGCGACTAACGTTAAATCAACGATATTGACAACCCCATCGTTGTTGATGTCTGCCACATGCCTACCTGTCCGACCGATGTTAGACGCAACAAAAATCAAGTCTGAAATGTTGACCACGCCATCCCGATTCACATCAGCGTGTAAGAATTCAGGGGCGGTAATCTGTGTGGACGCGGCAATTTGCGGTATGGTGCTGTTGCCATAAAGGTCGGTGAGAATCACATCTGAGACCGTTATAGCAGAGTCTTTGACTGCGATGACCTCAAAGGTAATCGTAGCAAGGATGCCATCATCGTAGGCAACCTCAGCGAAGGTGGTCGCACCAAGCGTTACGGTATTTCCATCAACAATCGGATCCATCACAAAGGCGGTGGATGGTAGATAATCAGCGTTCGCACTTTCAACATAACGGAGGGCAGTGGAGTCGTAGTTCACAGTGGCTTGATACCCCGCAACATTTTGTCCAGCGGTGATATTCAGAGAAAGCGTGATATTATTACCATTGAACGGGGACACAAGGGTATCGGGAGAAAGACTGACTGTGGTGTCTGATGGTAGACGGACATTGGTGTCCCACACAAATATCGCACCCCAACCACTTCCAGTCACTATTGTGCTTCCAAACGGATTGAACGTGATACCGTAGGCATAACGTCTATTTAATTTGTATGTGGTAAGTAGCATACCCGTTTTGACATCCCACAGACGTAAAATACCACCCCTGCTGAAACTCGCAAACGTAGAACCATTCGGATTTAACACGACATTATAAACATTCTCTACATGGTCAGACAGTAAGAGTTTCGGTATGTCATTTGTAATATCCCACAGTTCTATGACATCAAGATCCTTGCCATCAGGGTCATAATCTGTGCCTGCTGCGAGTATCGTTCCGTCTGGACTGACGGAGATACTATACATTTGTACCTGACCTAACTGTCTATGGATGTACCGTAGATGCTGACCCGTTTCAGCATCCCAGAAACGGATTGTTCGATCAGTATTGTAACTAATCAGCATTTTACCATCGTGATTGTATTTGATGGCATAGACAGGAAGCACATGCCGTGTGGGGTGAAACTCAAGCGGTTTGTCAGCGTTCGGTTGTGCGATATGTGCGAAGATCGCTTTTAGTTCCGCACCTGTTGCCACATCGAACTGATGAATAGTGGAGCTCTGTAAATGTGCACTTATGGATGACAAATCCCCGTAGGTAACAGCACAAGCGACGGTGTTGCCATCCGGACTGAACGCCACGGACTGCACAACGCCTTCCACACTGATGAGTGTGGTTCGTTCTGTGCCTGTGTCGGCATCCCACAACCGCAGGGTGCCGTCATCGCTCCCACTCGCAAATAGGTTGTTGTTCACCGGACTGAAGGCAACGCTGTTGATATAATCCGTATGTCCAGTGAAGTTATGCAGTCGTGTGCCGGTGTTCAGATCCCATAAAGCAAGGGACCAGTTGACATCGTTGGTCACAAGCGTGTTCTCGTCTGGACTGATAGCTGCGCTACGCGACGAGAGATAATTGTGTCCAGTGATGATGTGCTGTCTCACTCCAGATAAAACATCCCACACATGTATCCTACCGTCAAGACCGTCACTCGCAAATGTGCGACTATCCGGACTAAATTTGATTTGCGTCATAAAGGTCGGGTCATTATCGATGGTGCGGTGTAAGCTTAGGGGCGACACATGCCACAGACGCGTGGTCATGTCTCTACTGGAAGTTGCTAAAAAACTGCCATCGGGACTGTATGCGAGGGCGTAGACACTGTTCTCATGCTTTCGGATGATGTCAGGTTGAAAGTTAGCACCGACTTGCTGTGTAACCGCAGCCTCAACATCCCATAACCGAACGGTGTTGTCAAAACTTGCACTTGCGATTGTCTTGCCGTCCGGACTAAAATCAATACTTGGAACACCATTTGAATGTCCTGACAGGCTGCGTAGATATATACCGGTTTGTGGGTCATAGAGTTGGACGGTTGTATCCGTGCTTGAACTTGCTAATATATTGCCATTGGGACTATAGTCGAGAGTAAATACTGAACTCGTGTGGGTTTTGTATGCGTGAAGTTGTTGTCTGGTTTCTACATCCCACACCTGCACGCCTCCCCAACTATCACCACTTGCGAATGTCTTGCCATCGGGACTAAAGGCAATTGCGGTGATATAAGCAAGATTATGTTCATAGAACTTGTGTAGCATCTTGCCAGTTTCTGCATCCCATATACAGAGAGAAGAATCATCTATGTTGCTGACGAGTATCTCACCATCGGGACTGTAGTCGAGACTTATGATTCGGGTATTTCCGTCTGAGAGTAGATTGAGTTCTTCCCATGTCCGTGTATCGTATATCCAAATACCGATACCTGTTGCGACTGCGAGTTGTGTGCCATCCGGAGAATAAACCATCTCATTTATTTTACTTTTCCCGAGTCGCATTTTCGCACCATCGGGCAGATGCCATTGCGGTGAGTCTTGTGCATAGCCGAGGGTTGCTAATGTGATGCCTATAAGTAGTGTCGTCAATGCGATGGACGATTTGAGTTTCATGAATATCCGCTCCTTCTCTGTCAATATGTGAGATGATGAGCAATTTATATGCCAACTTTGGGATTAGGATATAGGGTATTTCTGCACATAAATGTGCATCTGTTGGTTGATGTTGCACAATATTGGGCATTGCTTCGTAGGTCGGAGCGAGCAAAGCGACCTCCGACATCTTCTCATAATCTTCGTAGGTCGGAGCGAGCAAAGCGACCTCCGACATCTTCTCATAATCTTCGTAGGTCGGAACGAGCATCAACGACCTCCGACATCTTCTCATAATCTTCGTAGGTCGGAACGAGCATCAACGACCTCCGACATCTTCTCATAATCTTCGTAGGTCGGAGCGAGCAAAGCGACCTCCGACAATGAACCCCCAGCGAAATAATACATGTCGGAGGTCGCAAGCTCGCTCCGACCTACAAGACAGAATCCCCACCAAAACCCCTTGACACAATCCACCCACTCTGCTAACATAATTCCCATGCCCAACATCAACCTAAAACCGACACACAAACCCGTCAAAGACTACTACGGTGAACTTCAAAAATACGCCGACCAGAACGTCACCCATGAAGGTGCAGTCAGAACCGCATTTATCGCGCTCCTCACCGCGTGCGCCAAACAACGCAACGCCACCCTCATCACAGAATACCAAATGACTACCGACGAGGGCAGAAACATCTTCATAGACGGCGCAGTCACCACCGAATTCGAAGATCCCATCGCATACTGGGAAGCAAAAGATGTAGACGACGACCTCGAAATAGCCATCCAAGACAAACGCAACGCTGGCTATCCGATGGACAACATCCTATTCCAAACACCCGAACGCGCCATCCTCATCCAAGACGGACAGAAAACGCTTGACACAGACATCACCGACAAAAACAACCTCGTCAACGCGCTACAGCAGCTATTCGCATACACACCACCCGCAGTCGAAGAATGGCAGAAGGCAGTCAACAATTTCAGAGACCGAGTCCCCGACCTCGCAAACAAACTCAAAGATCTCATCGAGCAACGATACGACACCGATACCACCTTCAAAACCGCATTCACCGCCTTCTACGAGATATGCAAAACAGCCATCAACCCCGACCTATCACGCGACGCAGTTGAGGAGATGCTTGTCCAGCACATACTCACAGAACGGATCTTCCGCACCGTCTTTGCACGTTCCGACTTCACCAGACGCAACATCATCGCAAATGAGATTGAAAAGGTCAGCGATGCACTCATGCAACACGACATCAGCAGAGACACATTCTTCCAAGGCGTGGATCACTTCTATGTCGCAATAGAACGCGCCGCAAGACTCTATCGCGACTTTTCCAAAAAACAGCACTTTCTCAACACCTTATACGAGAAGTTCTTCCAAAGCTTCTCCGAAGATGTCGCCGACACACACGGCATCGTCTACACACCGCAACCGATTGTCGACTTTATGGTCAACAGCGTCTCGCACATCCTCAAAACAGAATTCGGTCGGTCGCTATCCGACAAAAATGTGCATATCATCGACCCCTTCGTCGGCACCGGCAACTTCATCGTCCGCCTCATGCGAGACATTCAAGGCACCGCACTGGAGGCAAAATACCGCAACGAACTCCACTGCAACGAGGTCATGCTCCTGCCATACTACATCGCCTGCCTCAACATCGAGCATGAATACTACCAACGCACGCAAACCTACCTCCCGTTTGAAGGCATCGTCCTTGCCGACACCTTTGAACTGCTTGAAGATAAGCAGATGCAACTCTTTTCACAGGAAAACACCGACCGCGTAGAAAAGCAGAAAGGCACAGACATGTTCGTCGTCATCGGAAACCCACCCTATAACGCAGGTCAAGTCAATGAAAATGACAACAACAAGAATCGAAAATATGAGATTATGGACAAACGGATAGCAGACACTTATGTCGCAGATTCCAAAGCCACGCTCAGAAATAAACTCTATGATCCTTATGTGAAAGCAATTCGTTGGGCTTCAGATAGGATTGGAAATGAAGGAATTGTCGCATTAGTTACAAACAATAGTTTCCTTGATGCTGCAGCATTTGATGGGATGCGGAAACATCTTGAACAAGATTTTGATGCAATCTATATTTTGGATTTGGGTGGAAATGCACGGAAAGGCGTGAAGGTATCCGATGCCAATGTTTTCGGTATTCGGGTGGGTGTGAGTGTCAATATATTCGTCAAGTCCAATCAAAACCCATCTGAAAATGCACGAATATTTTACTGCAGAACCGATGACGAATGGAACAAAAATAAAAAGTTTAAGTTTATGAATGAAACTCAACATGTGGACAATATTCAATGGAAATTGATACAACCTGATATACGCAATACATGGCTTACAGAAGGACTCCATAGTGAATTTGCCACCTTTATTCCGTTGGGAACAAAACAGGCGAAAGCGATAAAGGGGTTTGCTGAAGGTGTAATATTTAAGACATATAGCACTGGTATAAATACTGCGCGAAATGTGTGGACATACAATTTCAATCAGAACTCACTAACCAAAAACATATCTCAAACAATAGATACATATAACTCTGAAGTCGCTCGATGGTCTCAACGAACGGATCGTGATGCTAAAATTGACGATTTTGTGGAATATGATGATAAGAAAATCAAGTGGAGTTCAACCCTAAAGCAACATCTAAAGAGTGGTCACATTGCTGAGTTTACTGATTCGAAAATCCGAAATGTTTCATATCGTCCATTTACCAAATCAAACCTTTATTTTGATAGAATAATGAATGATAGAGTAAATGTGTTTCCATCTATTTTCCCAACAACAGAGACAGAAATGGAAAATCAAGTAATTTGGCTTAAAGTAGGTGGAGATTGGCCAATGTTTGCCATTATGGTTAACAACATTCCAGACTTACTACCACAGAGTGGTTCCCAATGCTTCCCATTCTACACATACGACGAAGACGGTACCAACCGCAAAGAGAACATCACCGATTGGGCACTCACAGACTTCCAAAAACACTACAACGACGACACCATCACCAAGTGGGACATCTTCCACTACACCTACGCGCTCCTCCACCATCCCGACTACCGACAAAAATACGAGATGAACCTCAAGCGCGACCTACCCCATATCCCCTACGCACCCGACTTCCGTGCATTCGCAAAGGCAGGCGCACAACTCGCCGACATCCACGTCAAATACGAGACCCAACCCATATACGACGGACTCAACTACATCGAAACCCCTGACATACCAATCGATTGGCGCGTTGAGAAAATGAAACTATCCAAAGACAAAACCCAACTCAAATACAACGACTTCCTCACCATAACTGGAATCCCCGAACAAGTCTACGACTACCGACTCGGCACACGATCCGCCTTAGAGTGGGTCATCGACCAATACCGCGTCAAGACCGACAAACGCAGCGGCATCATCAACGACCCCAACCGTCCATCCCCCGAGGAACGTTACATCTTCGACCTCATCGGACGCGTCATCACCGTCAGCCTCCACACCGTCGACATCATAAAATCCCTCCCACCCATATCTCCGTAGACAAAAACACACCCGAGGAATCCGCACTACACCTCTTTGTAGCACAATCTGTTAGATTGTGCATCTATAGATACGCAAACTAACAGTTTGCGCTACTATGAATACGCGTATACATGCACCAAATCCCTCTTATCCTGCTAATCCTGAAATCCTGATAATCCTGGTTCAGACAATTCCCAAAAATCCGAAACATACATGAAACATACATGAAACATATTGTTCCGACCCCCACCTCCCCCTTCCAATCCACCCAACCACGTGTTATAATACTACCACTATGAAAAACAAAACAATCCACAACCCCAACATCACCGTATTCGTAGGTCGGAGCGAGCAAAGCGACCTACGACATCTTACATTCTGTAGAACCGACCTCCGACAAATAGCCAAAAAACCGACCATAACCCAGCACATAAAAAGGTTACCAAAATTATTTTTTTTCAACCAAAAAAAACGGATAAAAACAACCCACAAATCCAGACAGATACTAACATTAGACCAATTCTACCAAAAGTTACCATAATGTCAAAAAAAGTTACCATTTGGTAACCTTTCAAGCAGGAATATTCCAATAAAATTACAACACAAACCACCAACCCTCGTAGGTTGGAGCGAGCAAAGCGACCTCCAACATCCTTATCTTTTGTAGCACAATCTGTTAGATTGTGTCGTTTCCCATCATCGTCTCATTCTCGTCCTCTGTAGGAGCGACACGGGGAATCATGCAGAATACCACACGCGTATTCTGCCAACGGCATTCATACCGTTGATTTCTTGATTTGCTAATCCTATAATCCTGTAAATCCTGGTTCAGACATTTAATTTGACTATTTTATCTTTTGTAGCACAATCTGTTAGATTGTGCATCTATGGATACGCAAACTAACAGTTTGCGCTACTATGAATACACATACACACCAACCAATCCCCCTCTTATCTTATCCCGGGGAATGCCTTAATGGCATTCATACCGTTGATTTGCTAATCCTATAATCCTGAAAATCCTGGTTCAGACTCTCCTCTTATCCCGCAAATCCTTGTTCAGACATTTAATTCATTTGACTATATCCACAATATATAATATGATTAGACAAAAAATATCTTAATAATATTAGAACAGGAAACATATAAATGATATTTACAAAATATAATGTTCCATTATTACTATTAATACTTACCCTTTCTTTTCCCACAGTATCAACATCTCAAGAGGCACTACCTACTCAAGGGAAAAGGATTCACCGATCAATACCACCTGAAGGTGCCAAGACCCACACAGTCGTTCCCGCAGAAAGGTTCCGCGCTGGCGGATTCAAACGGTGGTTCTACGGCAGTGACTACCGCGATCTCTGGACCACCCCAATTGAAGTCGCAGTCCTTGATCTCGACAAAGTAGGAGGTGGGTTAACTCCGTTCCGCACAGGCGGGTTTGGTCAGTCCGTATCCCTACATTTTACAGGAGAGGATGGTCGCAGGTATACAGTTCGTTCCTTAGACAAGGATCCCACCAAACGGAGATGGGAAGAACTCAAAGATACGATTGCCGACGATATCCTCCAAGACCTAATCAGTGCTTTTCTACCAACAGGAGGACTCGTCGTTGATCCACTGATGAAAGCTACGGGTATCCTCCATTCAAAGCATACGCTCGTCGTTATTCCAGATGATCCCAGACTGAAGGAGTATCGCAAAGATTTTGCCGGTCTTATCGGCATGCTACAGGAACATCCTTCCGAAGGGGCAGATAATACACCCGGTTTTGCTGGTTCTCGTCAGATCAGTGGCACGGAGAAGCTGTGGGAACATCTGGAAGAAACACCCAGCAATCGCGTCGATTCACATGCATTTCTAAAGGCAAGACTGATGGATTTTCTCGTCAACGACAGAGACCGACATCACGGTCAGTGGAGATGGGCGAAGTTTCCTAAAGATGAAGGTTTTACTTGGATTCCAATACCGGAGGATCGTGATCTCGCTTTTATTGACCTTGACGGGTTTGCCATGGGAGTTGCAGGTATAGGACTTCCCTCTTTTATCATCAAATTCGAGGATAAGTACCCGAACTTAGCAGGCTTGACGGTTTCCGCTTGGGAACTTGATAAAGAATTTCTCGTTGAACTCGATAAAACCACATGGGACTCCATCGTAACAGAATTTTGTAAGAACCTACCAGACACGGTCATTGAGGATGCAGTCCGACAACTTCCAGAACCGTATTACAAGATGCGCGGGGAAGAACTAACTCATGCCCTAAAATCGAGGCGAGATGATCTGCCTGAATTCGCCAGCAGATACTATAAGTTTATTATCCGTCAACCAGAAATCCAAGCGACAGATAAGAACGAGTACGTCCAATGTGAGCATCAACCGAACGGTGATTTGGTCGTCCGTATAGGACTGATGGAGAATCCTGATGAAGAAAGGTCGGAACCCTATTTTCAGAGGACATTCCACCCCGAAGAATCCCGAGATCTCCGAATATACATGCGAGGTGGAGACGACCACGCGGAAATATCTGGGACAAAAGGACGTATTACCATCCGTATAGATGGCGGCGGCGGGGACGATACATTTACAAACACATCCGAGACGGGTGCTTCAAAGACTTTGTTCTATGACTATCGTGGGAAAAATCAGTTTGTCAAAGGCAAAGGAGCGAAAATCGATGAAAGCTCATACAAACGTCCACCACCACAGATTCGCCTTCCGGATCAAACAAGGTATGCGATGGATTGGGGAAAGGTATCCTTTACCTACCCGATGATTGCTGTGAACCCGGATCTGGGTGTGTTCTTGAAGGGACACAGCAGTATGCAGTATTTCAACTTTCGCAAATATCCTTACGCTTCGCACCATTCTTTTGACCTCGGTCTTGCGACGAACGGTTTTAATCCTTTTGTATCTTATACTGGCAACTTTCGCCACGTCCTAAGCGATCTCGACTTAAGACTTCAACTTGAGTATTCCGGTATCCAGATGATTCGGTTCAACGGTTTTGGTAACGACTCTCAGATTACAGAGTCTTCCTCCTTCTATAAAGTAGAACAGAATCATTTCCTATTCGCACCATCACTGGACTTCCGCCCTATTAAGCCTGATAGTAAGGAACACAACGGTGCTAAGGAAAGGAGTCGGTCGAAACTAATTGTCCGTTTAGGACCAATCATCAAGTATTCAAACACGGCACCAGAGGCTAACGAAGATAGATACATCGGTTCGTTGGATACCCCGTTATACGGCACGGACTCCTTCGGTCAGCTTGGTGCAACAGGTAAATTTATGTATGACACACGCAACAACCCATCGCATACCACGCACGGATTTTTAGTCAGGGCAACGGGAGTTATCTACCCAGGAGTCTGGGATGTGGAGTCAGCATTCAGCAGCGTAGATGGAGAGGTCAGCACTTATGTGACGGCTCCTATTCCGACGAAACCGACCCTTGCTATACGGGGTGGTGCTAAGAAAGTATGGGGCACTTATCCCTTCCATGAGAGTGCTTTTCTGGGCGGTCCCGGTTTTGTCGGTGCCGGCTTATCCGATAGCCAATTACGCGGTTTCAGGAAAAACCGATTTGCGGGAGACACCGCACTGTATGGAAACGTTGAACTGCGGTTGGGGCTCTTGCCAATCAAGATCTTAGTGCCGGGAGAGTTAGGGGTGTTCGTTGCAGCGGATGCTGGACGGGTGTTTTTTACTGATGATCCCGACGATGCCGACAAATGGCATAGTAGCATCGGAGGCGGATTCTGGATCTCTTTCCTCCGGCGACAGCAGACATTAAGCGTTGCAGTCATAAATGGCGATGACTTGACAGGACTGTATCTACGCGCCGGTTTCATGTTCTAACTATCCGTAGGTCGGAGCGAGTTTGCGACCTCCGACAAAGATTGATTTATCTATGACATAGAGTGTCTTGTAGGTCGGAGCGAGCAAAGCGACCTCCGACATCTTCTCATAATCTTCGTAGGTCGGAGCGAGTTTGCGACCTCCGACAAAGATTGATTTATCTATGACATAGAGTGTCTTGTAGGTCGGAGCGAGCAAAGCGACCTCCGACAAAGATTGATTTTGTTGGGGGTTCCATGTCGGAGGTCGCTGACGCTCGCTCCGACCTACGTGCTAGTTCAGACAACAAGAGAAAATATACAAGAAGGAAATAACATATATGCTAAATAACATAATCATACGTCTCATTGCTTACTATACCGCATGGCTTTTGGCTCTCAGTGGGATTTTTCGACTCTTTCCCGAAATTCTTTATTACGTAGCCAAAGAACGTGAACGAATCTTTATAGGAAAACAGTTAGAGTCTGTAGCAGACGCATCCGTTCCAATGGGAAACGTCCAAGAGGGAGTCGCCAGACTTGTCGATCCATCACACACCATTCCGGTATTGGTCGCTCTGACACTGGCATTTGGAGTTACACTCCCGATTACTTGGCTATATCGTTGGACGCGACCGAGAAATAAACACAATCAATCCTTTATCCACACTTTGCTCGTAATACCCATCGCCATAGCACTGATTGTTTTCTTAGTCAAAGGGAGTCTCGCACTTGCGTTTAGCTTAGCGGGTATCGTAGCAGCTGTCCGTTTTCGCACCTCACTTGACGACCCAATTGATTGTGTCTACATGCTTATGGTCATCGGAATAGGACTTGCCGCTGGCACGCAACTTACAACAGTCGCTTACCTCGCATCGTTGATCTTTGCCATCATTATTCTGACGGTGTGGAAAAGCAATTATGCTGCACTACCGGTAGAAATATCTGGATGGAAAATCCAAAGATTTGAAAATTTGGGTGGGAACACTGCTACGAATGAATATAATGCTCAAGTTGAAGTGCATACGACTAAGGTCAATGCCGCGAAAAAAGCAACGGCTATCGTCCTTGAATCCAGCACCAAGCAGTGGCAAATCGCAGATGTGGTCAAGAATACGGATGGAACGGCTATCATCGTGTTTGATATACAGCTAAAGAAAAGCGTTACCTTGACTGCTTTCATCCAAGATATTGAAGAAAGCGGAAAAGGGGTTATCAACAATGTTAAACTGATGAAACAATAACCTAAAACAGGATAACCACAATGGAAAAACGCGGAAATAAAGTCTTACTCGGATTCCTTGCTTTCGGTGTGCTTACCTTCCTGTTAGCAATGGTCTTAAAAGAGAACCATTCAGTAGAATTGAGTAATGAAAAGCCACAAATAGAGAACCATTCAGCAGAGGTAAATAAAGATATTTCAATAACGGAACCTGAACCTACGATTGACGACTCTGTAGTGGATAAGCAGACGGCAACACAAAGGAACATATCTCTCGAAAGCTATGACTTGGAAGTAGAAGACACACCTCAATGGAAACTGCCCGGACGACTTGAGGAGATTTCTGGTCTTGCAATGACAGCGGACAACCGCCTTTTAGCACACAACGATGAAAAAGCCGTTATTCACGAGATCGATTATATCAATGGGGTAATCGTAAATGAATTCCAATTGGCAGATATCAAGGATCCCGTTACCGATGATTTTGAGGGCATTGCAACCGCTGAAGACAAGGTATATCTGGTTACAAGTTCGGGACGATTATATGAGTGTCGTGAGGGCACTGCTGAGGAGTCTGTTCTGTTTAATGTCTATACTACTGGCGTTGGTAGAGATTACGAAATAGAGGGGTTAACGTATGACGAAAGCCATCGCGCACTTCTACTGATGTGTAAAGACGCTCGTAACGAAGACCTCAAAGATCAGTTGGTCATATATTTTTGGTCAATTGACAAGAAACATCTAATGGAAGATGCACATATAGTCATACCTGTCATTGAATTCTCTCGTCATATTGACGAAAAGAACTTTCAGCCATCGGGTATTGAACGGCATCCTGTTTCAGGCAATTACTTTGTCGTCGCTGCGCGTCAGAAGGCTATCGCTGAGATTACGCCAACGGGTCAAGTCGTTGCAGCGAAGCAGTTCCCTCATGGTCATCGTCAAGCTGAAGGTATAACGTTCACCGCAAACAGCACGCTCATCGTTGCTGATGAGGGTGCAGGTAAAAAAGCGAGACTCACCCTTTATCCACTTCCCGAAACCGCACCGTAATTCATTCCACACCTCTTTGTAGCACAATCTGTATGAAGATTAATTTATTAAATCGGTAATTTTTATTTTTGTGTTATACTGTTGTGTAAGGAGGTATTTTATCATGGCAAAACACCATAAACTTGAACTGAGTGCAACTGAGCGTCAAGAACTTATCGA